>OZSS01000094.1_pt1 | contig 37645 bp, 40 predicted proteins | sample 1779911 | NCBI WGS metagenome assembly OZSS01 (sample SAMEA2603589, study PRJEB24840) | metagenome | biome: Water; feature: Photic zone; material: Seawater sample | place: Mediterranean Sea | collected 2013-11-12 | depth 10 m
ATATAAGATGAACTATAAATATATAACTTATTTACTGATTAATATTTAACCGAGCACGCACTTTAAATAACATATGGATGATATTTAATCTCTAATTGAGACTGCAGAAACAATTCGTGATTTAAAAATTTGAATTTTGTTTAAATAACTTTTTAAAAACTTTCTTTCAGAATATTTAATAACTTTGTCCTTTTAACATAGTTTTCTTTTTCCCAAAAACTTGTTACTTCATCATTATTAATTGGTTTTGATTCATAAGCAAAATACCAGAGTATAAATCCAATTGGAATTATTAATATTTGCATTTAATTTAAGTTGACTCAGGTTTAATATAGTGCAACACTAATAATATGCAAGTGTTACAATAAAACTTTTATATGCCCACGCAAAGAAGAAGAATTGGGTTTTTACCAAGCTCTGAAGTTCAGAATATAATAGATAAAGTTTGTAATCATAATAAATTAAGCCAATCAAAAGTAACTGGGATATTAGTTGAAGAAGCACTTAGGTCTAGAGGTGTTTTAAATACTTCTATTAAGGAACTATCATTCAAATTTTGTAGTAATAACGTTGATGCATTATCAATTCCTAATAAAACATTTAACAACGAAATACCAATGGTTGAAGATAACAATCATTTAGATGATGAATCTATAAATGATGAAGTTCAAATGATTAACGACTATATTGAATTTAAGTTTTTTAAAAATATAATGAATAGAAATAAAAGAAGGATAAAGGAATAGTGTCACACTTTATTAGAAAAACTTGAGCATTACTTGAACATGGGACTTGAGGCCTAAGAACCCTCAATCACTTGGAACAATTTTGCTATAGCCAATAAAGAAGGAAAGTTAAAAAATAAATTCGTTGAATTCGTGATGTTTTATTCTTTGGATGATTGACAGTAGATCTAAAATAAAAAAGTAATTAGGATCTTTTTATGGATAAAAGATTTATAGCTGAAAAGATAATGACTCTTCTCATTTCATTAATCTTCTAATGAATATTTCTCCCCACTTATTAATAGATGTTGGAATACTAAGTACTGCATTGACTATAACTCTTGTATTGAGAGCTAAAGGTAACGCATCAAGAAAAGAGCGAGAAACTAAATGATTACTAAAAAAGAAGAAACAGAATACGAAAAACCTAAATTATTTAGGTTTTGGAATTTTCTAATCTATGGAAGTTTTTTTGCTATTGGTGCTTTCTTAGTTTATTTATATTCGGCTTATATTTTTATAAATAAATAATGGAACATTGGTTGATAAATTCAAGTAGATCAGAAGTTAAGAGATTTATAAAGAATGATAAGAGTATTGATGAAGTATTCGAGTATATGTTCATTGATTCTGGAAAAATAGTTGGAGTATTAGGGAAAGAACCTCCAGTTATTACTACAACAGTTTCTGTAGATATAGATTTAGCTAGAGAAATTTATGAAAGATTACTTTCTCAAGGTTGGCGTAAAACAAAAGTAGTTTGGTAATAAATAATCATTTACTTCCTTTAATAATTGTTAATAAGTGGGAGTTTATAGATTTGTGAATTGAACTTTGTACGGGTTAAGGAACGACATGGTTCGGGAGTAGGTACGTATAAATACTTAGTGAATAATTAAGACTTTCTAGAGTAATTGCATGGTTGTCATGAGACTGCCGCGGAAGCTGTAGAAATCAACCATACTTTTTATATAAAGGAATAAATATGACAGACCCAATTCTCTATCTTTCAATGATTTTAGGACTTACTGGAGTGTATGTTTTAATCTCATCTTTTGGAGATGATGACGATGATAGTAATGATGATGGTGAAAGATATATCTACAACCTTGAATACGTAAAAGTAGGAAAGTAGATTGTATTAATTAATGATTGATTCATTAATAAAGGCATAACTTATCGTTCATTGAACTGACATAAATTGCTATGAAGAGGTAGTGATATTTAGGGATTTCTGCTCTCACGGCTAGATAGACCTAGTGTTATTATTAATAAACGTTCATCCTAGTAATATCTGGACGCATGACATGGAAATAGGGAACGGGATTTCCATTAACTGCAAAGGTCATGAATAACCTAGTACTCATTAGAGAAAAAATCAAAAGAGCTGAAAGGCTAAATAAAGCCCAACTTCTTGCTACAAAAAATGGAGAGATTACTCCTTATAATCCTACTATTTTTGAGCTAAGACAAAAGCAAGCTCGCAAAGATATGGAAGCATTAAATTCTTAATTTGAATTTATTACTATCATTCGACTGGAAGGGGTTTTATAACCCCTTTTTTGTTAGGAATGTTGCTTGATAATAAATCAAATATTGTAAAGCTTATTACTTGCAACACTACTCCTATTAATATAAATTCTAGAAAATTACAATTAATTAGAGAATAATCTTAAGATTGCTATCCTTATTGAAGGATGACACTACTGTACTAATGAAGGAATTACAAGAAAATACTATTGATCAAATAAGAACTCTTCTGAGGTATTTGAGTGAAACAGATCTATTAAAAAATAAAGATATTCTTATGTGTTTAGATGTAATAGCGAGAGAGTATGGCGGAGAAGTCGTAGATAAAAATTAAATATTAATATCCGATTTTATTTTTTGGATCAGTTATGAAAATAATAAGATTAAGAACTAGATTGGCAGGAAAATTAAGTGGCTTTAGAAGAAGTAAAACCATTCCCTGAGTTACATTAAAATCCATACCTTTTTTGGTCATATTTGTATGATCTCCAAGAATATAGGTTGTATTTAGCTGTTCTTATTAAAACTATAGATTTAGATTATGTTTGTAATACATAATGCAATAAAATATTAGATATGTTAGATGCCGATATAGCTCAGCGGTAGAGCAACTGTCTCGTAAACAGTAGGTCATCGGTTCAATTCCGATTATCGGCATTTAAATTTCAGGTATTAGTAGTAATTAAAATTCGATATAAAATAATACTTAATTAGCTCTTTTTTGTTAATTTCAAAAGCTGAATCTTTTATCAGCATTACGAAAAATAAAATAATCAATAAACGGCGGAGGTCTAATGACACTTAGAACTACTTAAGCTCATGCCATTTTAGGAGCTTTTGTTTTTATGATTGCCAACTCTTGGAGTCATTAAAGTAGTATTAAAATTTGTTTTAAAAATAGCTTTTAAATATACTGGTCTTCTTCCATCCGTCCTCCAATAATTTCTTATATTCCTTTCTTGCATCTTCAATGGATTCTACTCTTGAACCTTTGATAACTGGTTTACTTGATCTTTTATATACACAAGCATATTTAATCTCCATTGCATTAATAGTTGGAGAAGGTTTACTAACATCCTCGAATGGCTTAAATATTTTTATTCGATCTCTCTTCTTATTTATTAAAGTAAATTCTTCCATATATAAATTACGGCAATTAGCACTCTTTATTTTTATAGCGATATATTTTTAGAGTGGCAAGACAAGTCCAGTTTGAGACAATAAAGGTACTCAAAAAATAATTTTTTTCTCGCTTTCTCGCAATAAGCTTTTACATCTTATCCATTTAAAAATTCAGTTGTTGGTCCTCTATCCGTATATGGAAGTACCTCAAACCGAACATTTATTTTAGTCGGATGATTAGTCTGCCTAGTTAGAACGTAGTGGTAGCAGTCATGAGTTCAAAATGTCTTCAACGCCAATCAAATCTTGTAAAAAATATGTACTTAGTTACAAAGATTCATCAAACAGTACACATCAATTAGGTTTCTATGCTCGGGATGCTTACGATTGCCTGATGCTTGCAAGAGAATTTAATTCTTATGTCCATGATCATCCAAGATCTGTGGTCAGAATCCAACAAAAATTTTGAGGTTATTATGAATTTAAAAACATCGCCATTCGCAATTCAAGATAAGAAACTAAGAGATCTTGATCTTGCAAAAGAATACCCAACTCTTAAAGATTTAATGAAAGAGCAAGGAGTTTCAACAGACTTAGCTGATTACTGGGATAAAGAATGTGAATTAAATCCATCCAACCCACGTTGTCTGGTATATGAGGATTAGTTCTGAGTATACTGCTGTTACTAAAGTTTAGTGATATCAATAGATTCAGTACATGTACTTATTGAAATTTATTAATTTGCAGGGTTATATTAATTTCCAATATTTGTAATACGTTTACTAAAAATGATCAGATTTTTTAAACTAATTAAAAGAAAAATTGATATTTATAGAGCAGAGACTCAATTGAAATTTATTTTAGAAAATCAAGAATGCTAGATAGACATGAAATTTAGTTCTCAAACTTTAAGCTTGTTGTTAAACATAGCTGTCTGTTTTTTGGTATTTGTTATTTAGTTATTACTGTTGCTGCTCTTGTATCTTCTTAAGTCTTTCGTATTCAACATGAAGAACAACATATCTGATACTGCTTAATCTATGACAAATATAGGTTAATCCCTTTTCATATATTTCTTTTTCTTCAAATAAATGTATGAAAAAATCTAAGATTAAAACTATTAATATCAAAAAATTCAAAAAAATGTCAATGGGCGGATTTGAACCGCCGACCGCGACGATATGAATGTCGTGCTCTAACCAACTGAGCTACATTGACGTGAATTATATCTTACTATTTTATTGCATTATTGAGCAATGATTTAATTAATGTCGACTGAATCAAAATGTATATTTTTCAATTAATTTTTTTATCCATCTTTGATATTTCTTTAAATATACGTCCATATCATTTCTAATATTATTCGCTGCTTTTACATTGTTTAGATATTTCCATTCTTTGTCTAAAGCTTATCCCATATCCCATGTATGACATAAATACATAATGCTACATGAGTACCGTTTTCGTACTCTCTCAGTTTATCGCAGGTTCAGAAGCAATCTAATCTTGAATATAACTCCTATTCCTTTAATTAAACAATCCACCAATTGTAGTCTTATTTACGTGAATTCCTAAATAAATTTTTCTGTTATCAAGATTCCATTGAATTGTATTATTTAATTAGCACATTAGATTTGCCTTAGATTTCTAAAATAATACTTATGATATTTATGGATTTTATCTAGTAAATGATATTTGTCTAACCAACCTGAAAAATTCAAGCGTGAGTTGCCTTAATTAGCATTTTTAGAATTTATCTGTTTATAAGCTTCATATATAGCTATTCCACACGCTACTGATAAATTTAGACTCCTTACACCTTTGGGATCATTATTCGATAACTCTACCTTGGGCATAAATATTGATATTAATGAATTACTAGCGTTAATAATATTATTAGGTAATCCAGTGTCCTCCCTACCAAATAATAATATATCGTCTTCGTGAAATCTAAAGTCTTTCAAGTAAACCCCATTTTTTTTGCTAAAGGCAATAATTCTTTTATTTTTTTTTGAATCTTTAAAGTTATTAAAGTTAGGATAATTTTTTAATTTCACTAACGGCCAATAATCTAGACCAGCTCTTTTTAAATATTTATCTTCTAATTTAAAACCTAAAGGCTCGATTAAATTTAATGTGATATCAAAAGCAGCACAAGTTCTGGCTATACTTCCTGTATTTTGAGGAATCCTTGGTTCAAAAAGTGAAATTTCCAATTTCTAAGTAGGTATTTCAATACTTATGTTATCTAGTTTTATAGCTCTACCATTCAAAGTAAGCCAATTCTCTAGAGAAATCTTAGTAATTCTTTTTTGAAGATCTCCAAGCCTCTCTATATATTTATTACCAATTTCATATTCTGAAACTAGACTCCAGCCTACTTGCTCTCCAACAATTAATGTTGTTTTAACCCTCATTACTAAAAGATCTAAAAGTGAATTAATCATTTTTTCCCATTCCTCATCATTTTTATTGATGCTCTCCATTATAAATCCGCCAATAGAATCAATCAGTATTGGACCATTTTCATTTTTTAATGTTTGAATTAAGTTATTTGTCTCAACTAATTCCCACTCCTTTGGCCTTCGTTTACGATGATTAATGATCTTTTTTTGCCAATTAATATCTTCGGGTCTTGATTCAGATAATGCTATGTATGTTACTTTATTAATTTTTTTACCCAAATATTCTGCAAATTCGCTCTTCCCACTCTTTGTACCACCGGTAATAAATATGATATTAGACGAAATATTATCCTTGACTTCCATAAAAAAATGTTATTTAGAGAAATACCACCATGTTGCAAGTGGTATTATCGTAGCCGCTATTAATAAGCCAATAACAATATAAATTGATGTTGATGAACTCTCGGCGTCAACATCCCTCATAGCATTAAAATTTGGATCCACCACTGGGTTATCAATAGAAGAAGGTTGACTTTTTTCGTAATTTATAATTGTTTTTTGCTGACCAACTATAAACAGATCACCAATGTTATTAAAACTTTCTGCATAAGTACTTATTGGAAGTGCAATGAAAAGAAAACCTATCATTACTATTGAAAAAAAAGGTTTATAAATAATGTTTTTCATTTTAGTTTTAAATCATTTATATAATAATAAACTATAAGCCTGAATTTCTTTGATATAAAAATCAAATATAATTATTAGAACTAATATTGAAATTTTGTATATTATTTTTTTATGTATTTTAATGGTAAAACGTTAATCATTATTGGTTCTATTCTTTTTTTCTTTCAATTAGGGAATTTTTTTTCAATAGATTCAATTTCCCCAGCATTAGAAAGAGCACAAGTATTATCAGCAATATCATCTGTAATTATTGTATTAATAGGTTTTTTATTTAAGCAATTTAATCCAAACTTAGGAGATAAAGTTGAATTAAAAGGTGAAAATAAATTTATATTCGAGCCTGATATACCTAGGGATATTTTAGATGAATTGGCATGGGGAACAGAAGCAATATTAACTTCAACAGCAGCGGCTACAGTATTAATTCATAATGATGGTAAAAACATCTTAAAAAGAGGTATCACAACGAATAATGTTTTTAAACCTGGTGAAACTTGTAATAGATCTTTAAAAGATATGAAATTAATTTCATTAGCAAACACTAAATTTTATCCAGGAAGAGATGAATTTTTCAGTTTTTGCCCAAACGTACCTTCCATATTAATAATTCCAATAAATAGTAAATCTTTCATTTTAATAGGAGGATGGAGTTATAGATGTTTTACTAAGTCAGATGAAAAATGGATTAATAATTGGTCTAAAAAAGTAAATAATATATTTATAAAAAATAGTTTTTAAAAATATATTTTAGAACGAACTCTTTCTTCTTTTGATTTGAAATTTACAGATTTATTATCAATATTATAATAAGCATTCTCAGAGTTAATTTCATATCCACTATCTTTCATATTGTCCTTAAATTTATATTTTACAGGATTAAAAAATTCAATAATATTTGTACTTTTTTTTAAAATTGCTTTATTTGAGCTTAATGTTACAAGACTATTTTCAAATTTAACATTTCCTATTAATAAATACTCAGAATTTTGAATATTCCAGGTGAAACTATTAGCTGTTAATTTATCATCTTGTTGAATAATAGTTTTGACTGATACATTACCATCTAATTCTAATAATTTATTATTATTAGATAATTTTGAATTGTCTGAATTTATTATATATTCAAGATTATTATCTTTGAATAAATTTATTGTTGTTTCTTTAAGATCAAATGTATTTCTCTCTTTATCGTAGTTAGAATAGGGACTTTTAATTGAAATCAATTTTTCTCCCTCTTTAGAGAATATATTCATATTCAAACTATTAATACTTTGACTTAAATATTTCTCATCTATTTCTTTATTCTTACATCCAATAATTATTAGTGGTAATAACAGTAAAAGTTTATACAATCTATTCATATTCGAGCTTTTCTATTACTGGATTTGGTGCTGGTAAAATTGATTCATGTATTAATTTACCCCAATCTAATTGGTTTTCCCAAGATTCTTTTTCGTTATATAATAAACCGAGTTGTTGATCAATTTTTGAAGATAAATTAGGTAATATAGGTAATAATAATAAGCCAACAATTCTAGTACTTTCTAAAACATTATAAATAATATTACTTACAAAAGGTATATTTTTTTCGTCTTTAATTAATGTCCAAGGTTGTTTTTCATTAAGATACAAATTTGTATTAATTGCAAGACTAAGGATTACATTAGCTGCTAAATCTAATTCATAGGAATTAAAATGTCTAAAATAATTCTCAACTGTCTTTTTTGCATATAATTCCAGAGTATTATCTTTACTTAACATCTCATTACTTGGAACTCTATTATTAAACCATTTTCTAGACATCGAAGAGGTTCTATTTAATAAATTTCCTATCGTATTTGCCAAATCGTTGTTGATGATATCCACAAATCTTTTATTTTGAAAATCACCATCTTGCCCCAATGTAATATCTTTAAGTAGATACCACCTAACGGCTTCTTTACCGTATTTTGATAACAAAATATCTGGATCTAATACATTTCCTAAGCTTTTACCCATTTTTTGTCCTTCCCTAGTTAGAAAACCATGACCATAAACCTTTTTAGGCACTTTCATGTCCGCGGAAATTAGCATTGCAGGCCAATAGACTGCATGAAACCTGAGAATATCTTTACCTATTAAATGAATATCAGCAGGCCAACCATTATCAATTGATTCATCTAATGAGGGTTGATTCATATCAAGGCTTATCGCACTGACATAACCAAGCAAAGCATCAAACCACACGTAAAAAGTATGGTTATCAATATCAGGGACTGATATACCCCAAGATACATTTGTTCTTGATATTGAGAAATCTTTTAAACCTTTAGATACGAAATTGATAATTTCATTTCTTCTTTCTTTTGGCTGGATAAATGTAGGCTCTTTAATAAGTTCCTCTATTTGTGATTGGTATTTTGACAACTTAAAAAAAAGATTTTCCTCATTTTTCCATTCCAAAGTTTTTTGATGAATAGGACATTTATGTGTTGGTGAATTATCTGGATTATCTTTAAATTCTTCACAACCAACGCAATACCAACCCTTTTGCACTCCCATATAAATATCATCTGATTTTTTTACTCTGTTGTAAAATTCTTTAACAATATATTCATGTTTTTGGGAACTTGTTCTTACAAATTTATTGTGTGTTATGTCCCAATCCTTCCAGTTCTGCTTAAAGATATCTGAAATTTCATCGCAATGAAATTGAGGTTCAACGCCTTTATTTTTTGCTGTTCTTTGTATCTTTAGACCATGTTCATCTACTCCGGTAATAAATATCACATCTGCTCCTGTAAGCCTCTTATACCTTGCTATTGAATCGCAAATCAACGTAGTATATATACTACCCAAATGAGGTTTATCGTTCACATAATATAACGGTGTAGTAATTACAAAACTCATAATATTTTTTACTTATAATAACAACTATAAATTGTACAATAGGTCAGCAAAAATTTTTATCTAGTGAATAAACTCTAATAAATTATTATTACTTATATTATATTTAACTTTATATATTTTATTAGTATATGTTTCTACAGAAATAAAGAGTACAATTAATAGTTCTAATGAATATTCTGGAAAGTATACTAAAGCGATACTTTTTTTATTATTTATCCATTTTATAAATATCATTTTATGAGATGTTTTTATTTCATTCTTAAAGAATATATTTAAATATTTTAATTTATCATTTTTGTAAATATTATTATTTTCTATTTGTTTTATTTTTGTGATATCTATTAATTCATTAATCTTATTCTGACTTAATCTCTCAATATTATTTATATTATTAAAAACTTGTCTTTGAACAATTAAATCTAAATATCTTCTTAGTGGTGAAGTACATTGAGTATACTTAAGGAGACCTAAGGATTCATGTTTATTAGCCTTTGTAGTAATATAACTTTTACCCATATATTGCTTTAAAATTGAATATTTTATATCACTGTCTTTGTATTTATCTAATATCTCATTTGCATCACAATTAATTTTATGTGTTCTGTAGGGGGCAGCTATATTATTTTCAAATAAATATAAACTAGTAACATAACCCATTAGTATCATTGATTCAGATACAATCGAATGCGAAATACATTTTTGTATATTATTAATTTCTACGTTACCATTTTTAATATTAATTTTATAACCTGGCGTATCAAAAATAATTGCTCCTTGTTTTTTTCGATAATTAATACTTTTAAGTAATAAATTTTTAATTTCAATTATCTCAAATTCTTCTTTAGGTTCTAATTCAATAATTTCTTCTGCATCTTCATATAATAATTGATATTTTGGTTTTATTTTTGCCTCTACTATTTGATATTTATTTATTGAACCATCATCATTAAAGATAATTGAGGCACTTATTGTATCTGAAATTTTATTTTGTTTTAAATTTGCTTTTTCTATAATTTCAGCAGGCAGCATAGGAATATATTGATTAATCAAGTAGAGGCTGCTACTTTTACTTCTTGCATCAATATCAATTTTTGAATCTATTAAAAATAATTTGCATGGATTGCTAATGTGTATCCATAATTTTTTTTTGTTTCCTTCAATAAATTCCAAGGAAAAAGCATCATCAACTTCTTTTGGATCCTTGGAATCAATTATAAAAGTTTTTAAATTAGTTAAATCTCTCAAATATTTAAAATATTATTCAAATAACTATTATTTATAAAATTATCCTTCAGGGTTAACAAATGGCAATAAAGCAACAATTCTTGCTCTTTTTACTGCCAATGTTAAATCTCTTTGTTGTTTGGAGGTCAATCCAGTCATTCTTCTTGGTAATATTTTTCCTCTTTCAGTTATGAATTTTTTAAGAAGCTCAACGTCTTTATAATCAATTGGGTCACCAGGTTTAATTGGAGATAATTGTTTTTTAAAAATGGAATTTGGCATTGTTTTTCTTATTTAATTTCTTTGTGAATTGTCATTTTGTTTAGATGTGGATTGAATTTTTTAAGTTCTAATCTTTCAGTAGTATTCCTTTTGTTTTTTTCAGTTGTATATCTGGAAACACCATTAGATCTCCTTGGTTCTGAACTTGTTCTAGCTTCAGTACATTCTAAGGTTACGACAACTCTTGTACCTTTTTTCGCCATTTTGATTAATACGTTGTTGTATAATTTTCTATTGTACAACTTCAAGAAACTATTTTGCATATATTTGCTTTTCTTTTAGTATCATTAGACAAAAATAATAAATGAAGGTCTCTCAGAATTGGTTGAAAACCCTTGTAGAAATCAATACTACAGCAGACGATTTATCTGAAAAACTATCAATAGGTGGTTTCGAAGTTGAGTCACTTGTTGATTGTTCAGAAAATGTAAAAGGTATAGTTCTTGGAAAGGTTTTGTCGGTAGTTAAGCATGAAAATTCAGATAAGTTATCTATATGCATTGTTGACATTGGAAGATCTAATCCTTTACAAATAGTTTGTGGAGCAAAAAATGTAAAGCAAAATATATATGTTTATGTAGCTACTGTTGGTACACATTTAAGTGCGATTAATTTAACTATTAAAAAGAGTGAAATAAGAGGTGTTTCTAGTGAAGGAATGATTTGTTCGCTGGAAGAATTAGGAATAGAAGATAATAGTGAAGGAATCGCCATTATTGATGAGGATATAGCTTTAAATCATAAATTAGGGACATCAGGAGCTGAATTACTTAATCTAAACGACTACATCTACGATTTAGCAATTACTGCAAATAGACCTGATGGAATGTCTGTAGTTGGCATCGCAAGAGAAATATCTGCTCTTTTGGAAACTAAGTTAAACTTTCCAGATTTAAAAAATAAGTATAAAACAAATGTTTATAAAAATTTTAATCTCTGCCCTGAGGCAATCACAAAAAATTGTCTTTATTCAATTAGCAATATTGAGTCTGTCAATGGGAAGCAATTATCTCCGGGATGGCTCAAAGATCGTTTAGCTAAATCAGGAATTAAATCTATCAATCTTTTGGTAGACATAACTAACTACATTCTTTTAGAACAAGGACAACCATTACATGCTTTTGATAAAGACAAATTATCTAATTTAATTGGCCGAAAGGTTTCATATAATGATTTCTCGGTTAGAAAGGCATATAACAATGAAAATCTTTTGTGTTTGAATGGTGAGAATTATAAATTAAATGAAAATATAACTATTATCGCTTGTGACGACAAACCAGTCGCTATAGCGGGTGTAATTGGTGGTTTGGAAACAGCTGTAAATGAGGATACTTCTTCAATATATCTTGAAGGAGCAGTTTTTAATCCCGTCACGATAAGAAAGTCATCAAAAGAAATTGGAATTAGAACAGAATCTAGTAGTAGATATGAAAAAGGAATTTCTTATAAAAATACATTAGATTCAGTAACCCGTGCTATTAACATTTTAGAAGAATACTTTAACGTTCTAAATCCAATAATTAATACTTCCAAAGAATTGGATTTCACAAAAATACTAATCCCGTTGAGAAGAGAAAGAATTAATAAAATACTTGGTCCAATTGTAATTAGAGATGAGAATTACGATACTAATAGTGAATTAGAAAAAAGGTATTTATCAGATAATGAAATTTCCGAAAAATTAAAGCTAATAGGTTGTACCTTAAACATAAAAGAATATGGATGGGATGTTGAAATTATTCCCAACAGGTCTCAAGATTTATTACGAGAAATTGATTTAATAGAAGAAATTGCAAGATTAATTGGTTATGACATGTTTGATTTGAATTTACCAAATCCCATAAAACCAGGAAAGCTTTCTTCATCTCAAATAGCATTAAGGAAGTTGAAAACAGGATTAATAGTAAATGGATTTAATGAAGTATTATCTTATTCTCTTGTTCCAGAAAGTAAGAATAATCTAATCAAGATTTCAAATCCATTACTTTTGGAAACAAGTTGTTTAAGAGATAATATTTGGCAAGAACATATTAAAATATGTAATCAAAATATTAAATCAGGACATGATTATTGTTGGATTTTTGAAGTTGGAAATATTTTTAGTAAAAAACCTGATTTTTCACAAGAAGAAATCCTAAATGGAGCTCTTTATGGAAAAAATAAATTTGAACAATGGTTAGATTCAAATAAAGATAATAATTTGACCTATTACGAGGCAAGAGGAAAGTTAAAGGAAGCATTATCAATATTAAATTTAAAAATAGAAGATAGATCAACAGATACGATAGATTTTCTTCATCCAGGCAGATCCTCTAAATTATTTACCGAAGGTAACGAAGTCGGATATTTTGGTGAGATTCATCCAAATTTAATATCTAACAAAATTGCATTAAAAAAAATGTATTTATTTAGTTTAAAAATAAATAGTATCTTAAAAGCCAGCACTAGACAAAATAAATGGATAACAGTTTATAAACAATTCCCAACAGTTCCCAAAATGGAACGTGATATTAATTTTATATTCAATAAAAAATACCTAGTAAGTGAGATAATTTCGCAAATAAAAAAATCTGGTAAAAAATTATTAGAAGATGTTAATTTAATTGATGTTTATGATGATGATAGTTTTGGTAAAGAATTAATAAGCTACACATTTAGATTGTCTTATAGAGATTCTGAAAAAACATTATTAGATTCTGACATCGCATTTCTGCACGATAGTATTGTTGAAAAAATTGAAAACAAATTCTCCACTAAATTAAGAGATTAATTGTATTACAATTCTCATTCTAGACTTAATACAAGTCTGTAGATAAGTCTTATATGAGACGATTAGTATTCGTGAAAATCTAAATCATCATATATAATATGAGTCATGATTAATATTCTTTCATTTTTGTTATCTTCAGTACTTTGGGTGCAAGTTCCTCAATGGTCTGATGATTGGTCTAAATGCGCTGTAGATGTACCAGATTCATCATGCCATTGGTACATCACAGCACCAGATAATACTTTTGGAGATGGATTTGATTGGGCAAGTGCCCCTTGGTTTGATGCAAATGGCTTAAGTGATGTTCCAAGCATTGAGAGAGAAACAGCTCTCCAAAAGCTTCAAACTCAGTAGTACTGTCTTTAAGGCAGCACTTCATAATTGAAACTTCTGTTATATCAGTGTTTGTAGCGCATCAATTCAAGACTGGACAAACATAGGACGATAAATTATAAAATTAGACTATATATATTGACTTTCTTATTTAAGATTCAACAATAGACTATTTATAGGTCTATTATGAGACTAGTAATACGAATATTTTTTGAAATTTATTTAACTCTTCTACATAGGGAGGGGTTGTAAACTGTATTTTATTACGTCTTATATAAGAAGGACAATTTAGCATTATTTTATAAGTATCCATCATTTATATGCATTATTCACTTTTAACTACCCTGAAAGCAAGAATTAATAATAAGAGAATTTTTTAATTTAAATTTATATCTTTTGAATCTTATATTAGACTTTTAATTGGACTTAGACTAAGTCTAATATAAGATTATTAATACTATCTTCTATACATATTTTTAAGTAATTGATATGCATCATTTAATTTCCTCATCTCATCAGTAGATCCACCAGAATCTGGATGGGTTTCTAAAGCTTTAATTTTATATGCTTCTCGTATTTTATTTAATGTATGTGCTGAACCTGCGGCGGTAGATAACTTTAATAATTTTAGAGCTCCATGAACAGTCATTGTTGAATCAAGTGCTTCAAATGAATTTCCTTTATTTTTTCTTTTAAACCTACTTATAAATCTTCTTACTAATGTTGGGACCCTATTTATTAAATCAGATGTTGCAAATGGATCTTCTAATACACCTATCATTAAAATAACTAACTCTAAGGAAGGAGTTTGTTTTATCCAAAAAGGGCATAAATCCGACATTAATTTATTTGCGGCACTCCAAGTGAATGGCAACTGCTCGGTTCCATCAATATTTGGCCAAATATCTATACAAAACCAATCAATAGATGCTTCTATTACTTGTTCATTTGGAATTGATCCATATAGGTTTTTCCAATGGCTTATAATTTCAATTCGACATTTAATTAAATCATTTTCATTAATAGTATTAATTTGAATATCATTAATTTTTTGTTTTGACTTTTCAATATTTATACTTCTTCTCAGATTTCTAACTTTTTTTCCAACAAAATTAGGTAGGTTGATGTTTAAGTTTGGTTTTTCAATAACTTCTTTATTATTTAAAAGAAGTTTGTCTTCGGATTCTGTACTAGTACTCTCATCCTTATCAGATTTAATAAGGACTAAAGCACTATTTTCATCAAAGTTAGAGTATTCATTAATATTCCCCTTTTCGCTGTAATCAATTGTCTGTTGTTGACTTTTAGGTAATAATTCTTCTTCTTGAAGAATTTCTGTAAGCAACTTTTCTATTACAGGTCCTCTTGCTCTAAAACCCCATTCTTTTCGTAATTGATCAAACCTAGAAACTAACTCTTCTGGCAAATCAATTGAAATTCTTTTTGTATTTAAATTCTCAGAATTACTCAATTAATCATTTTTTTTTATAATAGAACAAAAATATTAATTGTATTCATATTATGAAAGTCTAAATAAATATATTGTCTTTAAATCAAAATCTAGCTTTTTATAATTCACGTCTCAACAAGATAAATTTTATAATAAATTAAAAATGTTTTACTGCAACTTTAAATCCTCAGAAGAAAAAAAGTCTTTTTATCAAAAAAAGAAATTAGAAATGCTTAATTACATCAAGGATTCTCTTGAAAGAAAAATTGCATCAGTAAGTGCTTCAATAGAAGTTCTAGAAAATCAAATTTCCAGAGACAAAGTTGAAGTTAGTAGTTAATTTTAAACAAAGCTTTCAAGAAGTTTCTCTGGTCCATATTTCTTTAAATAATTAATATTAGATTTTTCTGTGACTAGTAAATATCCTGCAAAACCCAACCCATTAACACTAAAACCATGGACGTGATCGTACTTTCTTTTAATTATGGCTATCCAATTATTTGTAATTAAAATGTTGTAAGGAAATCTTGGTTTTTCATCATCAATTGGATTTCCTAAACCAATTTTTTTTGAAAGTTCTAAGTATAAATTATAAATATTTATTGAATTATCTAAAAAGTTAAATTTTGAGACAACAGCATTTTTCTTAAGCTTGCTATCTTGATCATTATTTTTTTCTAAATCTAAAAACCACTTCTCTCTTGGACAAATAATTTCACCATAATCTCTTCTTAAAAGCTGAAAATGCCTATGCGGTTGACTTGCTCCTGCTATGGGAGAACTATTAAAAAACCATAGGCCGCTTGTGTCTTCATTTACCATTTGTATTGCTATCCAATCACTAATATCTAACCATCCATCTTGAGGTTTCCAAGTATTTGTTATTAGTAAAATATGACCTTTTTGTACAGGATATTTATTTAGTATTAGTTGATGATTAGTTCCAATTTTATCAACTTCAAGTATCTTATCCCACGGGTTAAATGGATTCTGATTTGGACCATAACTATTTTTTTTCTTAAATCTTGAAGTATCAAGTTCTCTAATTATAAAATCATTTTTATTGTAATATTCACTAGTTACAACAGTCGTTTTTAAAGGAAATAAGCCATTATTGGTAATAGATAAATGAGTTTGATCTAATGCTTTAACCCAATATTTTTCGCTTCTCATTTATAAAAGTAGAAATAAATTCTCATAATCATTTTAAAAAAGATAATTAATTTGGAATTACTTTTTATTAAATTGATATTCTTTTAATTTTTCTAATGATACAGATTCTAAAACTTTTATATTTGTTGCTTCTAAAATAACCATAGGTGCTAAGCCATCAAGCAATGCCTGTCTCCACCTATCTAAACAAATACACCAATGATCTCCATCCTTCAAGCCTGGGAATGAATACATTGGCATAGGTGTTATTAAATCATTACCTTGAGACTTACTATATTTAAGGAAATTATCATCCATTATGCAGCAAATTGAATGATTTCCTCCATCATTTGAATCGTATTTGCAATATCCATCTCGAAACCAACCTGTAAGAGGTTTGCAGCTGCATACCTCGAGCTTTTGTCCTAAAACATTTAAATGTTCATTATTTTTTTGACTTTCTTTATTCATTTTTAGATAATTTATTTAAATAATAATAAATACTCATACATTTCTTAAAAAAGGGTTGACGAATATGGGGGGTAAAGAGGTAATAATTTTAATAAGGTTTTTTTCAATATGGATTGGGACTTCACTGAAAACATAGCATTTAAATCCCTAATTGAAGCTTTTAAAGAATGTGATGAAACATCAGCAACTGAATTCTTGGCGAGTGATGGGGCATCATATTATTTAGAATTAATTCAAGACGCTGCAGGTGATGGCATCGATATAAGTGATTCTGAAATTATGGAAGAACTTCAAGAAGAAATTGTAGATTATCTTGAAAATAATCTATAATCTAAAATTTATTTAGGCACTAAAATATTTTGCTTTTGAATGAAGTGAAATTATAGCAGTAGTACTTTGTTCAGGATGTAATTGCTCTGATTCATCCATTGTTAAATTAATCCTTTTTGTATCCAATAATGATAACTGTATATTTGAATCAGAAACTTTAGGACAAGCTGGATAACCAAATGAGTATCTAGCTCCTCTATATTTTTGAGCTAATATTTCACGGTTATTGTTTGGCTCATATGATTTAAATCCGCATTCAATTCTTACTATTGAATGAACATATTCTGCAAGAGCTTCTGCTAATTGAACGGTTAAACCATGAAATATTAAATAATCACTATATTTATCAGCTTTAAATAATTCTTGGGAATATTCGCTAGCTATTTCCCCCATTGTTACTGCTTGCATTGGAAATATATCTACTGGTTCATTATTTTTAAGATCACAGTAAAAATCAGCAATACAAAGATTATTTCCTGATTTTTGTCTAGGAAAATTAAATTCAGAAATTCTTTTATTTGATACATTATCAAAGAGATAAATACTATTATCATCCCTCCCGCAACGGAAGTAACCATATACTGCTTTTGGTGAAATTAGGTTTTTATCTAAAATAATATTGATCCATTTTTCAAGTAATGGATTTGCATATGAATCTAAATAATTATTGTATTCTTCTACTGATTGACCTTTATTTTTTTTAATTTGCCATTGACCACTAAATAATGCTTTTTTATCCAAATAAAAAATTAGTTTGTCAAAGTCTATTTCAATATCTTGAAGAACTCTAGTTCCCAAAAATGGGGCCTTTATAGGTTCCTCTTCTTCTACAAAATTAGATCTATTAAAATTCTCAATTAATTGAATACTTTTGGTTTTTTCAAGATTTTTATTTAAATTTTTATCTTTAGCAGAAGAGCTTGGGGAAGCTAATTTAATTTGAATGTCATCAGTATTAATAAAACCATTTTCATTAGACCAATTACCCTTCTTTTTACTATCCATATAGTCATTCATAAATTGTAAATCTGTAAAAGCATCTTTCCCATACAAAATTTTACCTTTATATATCTGACTACAATCTTCATTCACAAATTTTGGAGTTAATGCTGCACCTCCAAGAATAACTGGAACATTAATTTCAGCATTGTTAAATGCTTCTAAATTATCCTTCATAAATGCTGTAGATTTAACAAGTAAACCACTCATAGCAATACAGTCTGCTTTATGTTTTTTTTGTGCATCAATAATCGCTGAAACATCTTGCTTAATTCCAAGGTTGATTACATCAAAACCATTATTTGAGAGAATTATATCAACTAAATTTTTACCTATATCATGAACATCTCCTTTAACAGTGGCTATTAGTAATTTTCCGTTAGATATTTTTTCATCTACTGTTTCCATATGCGGTTCTAGCACTGAAACAGCAAATTTCATTGTTTCCGCTGATTGCAATACAAAAGGTAATTGCATTTGGCCGGATCCAAATAGTTCACCGACTACTTTCATTCCATCTAATAAATAAGTATTAATTATTTCAAGTGGTTTGTATTTTTTAAGCGCATTATTTAATTGTTCTTCTAAACCTATTTTTTCTCCATCAACAATATGGTTTTTAAGCTTTTCTTCTAAGGTGAGGTTTTTATTTGAAGTAGATGCTTTTTTAAAGTCACTGATTGTTAAATCTTGGAATGCTTTTGTTAATTCAACTAATGGATCATATATACATATATGATTTTCAAATTTCCTTCTGTCATAAATTAAATCCAAACATAATTTTTTTGTATCCACAGATATTTTTGAAAGAGGCAATATTTTATTTGGTGCAATAATAGCTGAATCTAATCCTGCCTTTATACATTCATCTAGGAATATTGAATTTAGATTAATTCTTGATAATGGTGAAAGCCCGAAACTAATATTAGATATCCCTAAAATAATATGAATATCTGGAAAGCTTTTTCTTATTTTTGATATAGCTTCAATAGTTGCTTTAGCATTTAATCTATCTTCTTCAATTCCAGTAGATATTGGCAATGCTAGAGGATCAAAAAATATCTCATAATCTGCGAGGCCACTTGATCTAGTTTTAATTAATGCTCTTTTTGCAATGTCATATTTTTTCTGTGATGTTCTTGCCATTCCATCTTCATCAATAGTTCCAATAACTATTCCAGCACCATAATCTAATGCAAGTTTTAATACCTGATTAAATCTCTCATCTCCATCTTCGTAGTTTGTTGAATTTATAATGCATTTTCCTCCTACAGTCTTTAATCCACTTTCCATTTTATCTGCTTCTGTTGAATCTATCATTAATGGAAGATTTATATTTGTAACTAATCTTGAGGTAATTTCTTTCATATCTTTAACTCCATCTCTTCCTACATAATCAACATTGACATCTAGTATGTGAGCATTTTCTTTTTGCTGTTGCTTAGCAATTGATACCAAGCCGTCCCAATCATCTTCATTTAGTAATTCCCTTACTTTTTTTGATCCACTAGCATTTAAACGCTCTCCAACTATTAATATTGAGTTATCTTGTTTATATGGAACTGCGTTATATATAGAAGCTGCTGAAGGAACAAAATTTGTTTTTGCAGTAGCAAGTTTTTTATTTATTTTTTTATCAACTATTTCCTCAATGATTGAGGATAGATGCTTGATATGTTCAGGAGTGGTACCACAACATCCGCCAATAAGTTGTACGTTAAAATCATAAATAAAGTTCATTAACTGCATTTTCAACTCTAATGGAGTTAATTTATAGTGAGCAACACCTCCTATATTTTCAGGTAATCCTGCATTAGGTATACAACTAATTGCAAAAGGTGAATTTTCAGCTAAATACTTAATATGTTCTTTCATTTGAACTGGGCCAGTTGCACAATTCAGTCCCAGAATATCAATATTGTATGGCTCTAATATTGTTAATGCAGAGGCTATATCTGACCCGACAAGCATCGTTCCTGTGGTTTCCATAGTTATGGATATCATTATTGGTAATTCAATATTCCTGTTTTTAATAACTTCTTGAGAAGCAGATAATGCTGATTTTATTTGTAAAACATCTTGGCATGTTTCAATCAGTAGAAGGTCAATACCTCCGTCAATTAGACCATTTATTTGTTCTTCATATGATTCTTTAAGCTTATCAAAATCAATATGACCTAATGTTGGTAATTTTGTAGTTGGCCCAATTGATCCAGCGACAAATCTAGGAGTATTAATAGATGAAAATAAATTTGCACATTTTTTAGCTATTTGAGCTGCTTTTTTATTGATTTCATAAGCTTTATTAGAAATACTATATTCGTCTAAAACAATAGATGAAGCACCAAATGTATTAGTTTCAATTACATGACAACCTGCTTCAAGAAATGAATTATGTACTTGTTCTACAGTATTAGGAGAGGATAAGACTAAGTTTTCATTACAACCCTCTAATTCATCTCCACCAAAATCATGTGATGATAAATTTAAATTTTGAAAAGAAGTACCTGTCCCACCATCGAAAATAATAATTGGTTTATCATCTCTATTTAAATAATTTCTAAATGAAACCATAATTTAAAAGGAAAATTAAAATTAACTAATATCGATACGAGTTATCCAATCATCATAGTCTTGTGAACGGCCTTCCGTTATTTCGATAAGCTTATTTTTCAATTTATTCATTATGGGACGATCATTATTAATATTTGTTGATTCTATTTGCTTTACAGGTGTAATTTTAGCTGCTGTACCAGTTAGAAATACTTCATCAGCAATAAGTAATTCTGTTTTATCAACAGGTCTTTCAATGACATTTATACCAAATGATTTCGCTAATTCAATAACACTAGCTCTAGTAATTCCTTCTAGGATGTCTTGATCAACTCCTGGGGTAATCAGTTCACCATTTCTTACTATAAATAAGTTCATTCCACTAGCTTCACTTACTTTACCACTAGAATTTAACAGCAATGCTTCGTCAAATCCTGATAAACTAGCCTCTGTTTTGGCTAATGAACTTGTAATGTAAGCGCCGCTTATCTTACCTCTTAAAGGTAGAGATCTATCTTCTTGTCTTGTCCAACTACTCATCCTACAAGACACACCATCGGGAGATAAATAGTCTCCAAGTTCAATACAATAAATGAAGAAATCAGTTTCTATATTATGTAATCTTGGAGCAATACCTAAATCACTTGTATAAACAAAAGGCCTTATATAGATCGGTTTTGTAGGTTTATTTTTTTTTAATATTGTTTTTAGTGCATTAAATATATATTCTTCAGATATTTCTGTTAAAAGCAATCTTGCACTTTGAGATAACCTTTTTATGTGTTTATCTGTTCTAAATAAAAGAAATTCATCCTTATTAGATGGATTTGGAATAGCTCTCATTCCTCCAAAGGCTGCTGTTCCATAATGAAGTGCATGAGTTGCTATTGACACTTTTGCATCTTTAAAGGGTATACACTTACCTTCAAACCAGGCATATGGAAGAAATTCTTGCATATTTTATTTTAGAAATGAGTTAAAATTGTTCTAACTTACTTAAGTATTCTAAACCTAATTGTTATATATAAATGCATAGGATATTAAATATTGCTGGAAATGAAAATAATAACGTTGATTTAATTGAACATCCTAAAGCTGATTTTATATTTATCACAAGCGTAAAAGCTGATATTAATATAATTTCTGATTTAATTGAAGATAAAGAATTTCTTTTATTCCAGGATAATTTTAGAGCATTAGAAATTTCAAACCTAAATACATTCGCACAAATAGATAATTATTTTTTAAAAACAATAAATTATGCAAAAATAGTTGTTTTAAGATTGTTTGGTGATAAAGGGACATGGAGTTATGGCCTTGAACAATTAATAAAATGGAAAGAAGTAAATCTTAATAAGACTCTTTTAATTCTTTCTGGAACTGATGAAGAGGATTTATCACTAAATGAATTAAGTAGCGTAGATTTAGATACTTCATTAAAAATTAGTAAACTTCTTAAGTCAGGAGGAAAGGAGAATTATCGAAGATTTCTTTATTGTTTAAGTTATTTATCATCTAACGAAACTAATATTCCACAAAAATATATCTCTAACGTCAGCTATCCAGATCCTTATCAATATGATTGGAAAAATGAAAAAGGATTAAAGGTTGGAATAATTTCTTATAAATCATTGTTTTTAGCTAATGAAATTGAATTATCAAATGAATTAATATCTCAACTAAGGTGTAATGGTTTGTCACCTAAAACAGTATTTATTTCAACTTTAAAAAATTATGATGTTCAGAAGAAATTGATTAATCTTTTTAAAAAAGAAGATATAAGACTACTAATAACAACTACCTCTTTTTCTTCCTCGCTTAATAGTTCTAATGAAAATATAGATAATAATTTGAATATCTTTAAATCACTTAATCTTCCAATCCTTCAAATACTCTCTTCTAATAAATCCAGAAATAATTGGTTGCACTCATCAACTGGAATGAATCCAACAGATTTATTAATGCAAATAATTATTCCAGAATTTGATGGACGAATTACAACAAAACCTTGTGCTTTTAAAGAGGTTATTTCTGTAAATAGAACCTTATGTAGCAAAATTACAAGTTACAAAGTTGATTTTGGAAATATTAAATGGATAACAAAACTTACAAGTAATTATCTAAGACTAACTAATTTAAATAATTTTGATAAAAAGATATCATTAGTAATTGCAAATTATCCTGTAAAAAATGGAAGAATTGGAAATGGAGTCGGTTTAAATACTCCGCAGTCTGTCCTTAATATTCTTTATTGGTTAAAAGATGAAGGTTATGATCTTGGTTCTGGAGAATTACCTAAAAATTCATCAGAACTAATGTCGTTACTTATAAAAACTAGAACAAATGATATTGAATCTCAAAATAATAAACCTCTTGATTTTTTATCATTAAATGAATACTTAGAATTTTGGAACAAACTATCCCTTAAACCTAAAAATCTTATCGTTGATAGATGGGGTATTCCATCTAATTCTCAAGATTTAGAAAAACAAGGTTTTTCGATTAATGGTCTTTTATTTGGAAAAATATGTTTACTAATTCAACCTCAAAGAGGTTACGATATTGAATCTAATAAAGATATACATTCTCCAGATCTACCACCACCCCATAGATATCTAGCCCAATATTATTGGATTGAAAGTAAATTTGATTCGAATGCTATTTGTCATATAGGTAAACATGGCACTATTGAATGGTTACCAGGAAAATCTATAGGACTTAGTGATGAATGCTTCCCGAGTATTATTTGTCCACCAATTCCAAATATATATCCATTTATTGTTAATGACCCAGGAGAAGGATCGCAAGCAAAAAGGCGAACTCATGCAACAATAATTGATCATCTAACACCTCCTTTAGATAGATCTGATTTGTATGGAAAACTCTCGATTTTAGAACAATGTTTAGACGAATACTATGAGGCTAAGTTATTAAATTCTAAGCGAATAAACATTATTGAAAAATCAATATTAGAAATTATTAAAAACGATTTTAAAGATATTATATTTTTTGACGAATCAAATAAAATTGAAAAAATTGACTCATATCTATGTGAACTAAAAGAATCACAAATAAGAACTGGTCTTCACATTTTTGGAAGTAGACAAAAATTTATAAATGAAATTAATTTAATCATAAGTATTGCAAGAGTTCCAACTTCAAAACGTAGTGGGATAATCCAATACATCTCTTCAAATCTTAATTTAGATTTAGATCCATGGACTAATAACTATGATCAAGTTCTTAGTGATAACGATAAAGAAATTATTAGTAATTATTCAAAAGATAATATCAATAGCTTTAGAAGAGCATTAGAATTTATAGAAAATCAAGCAAAATATTTAATTTATCATTATTTTTACAAAGACCAAATAACTCTAAATGAATTAGAAATATTAGAAAATAAAAATATATTATTATTATTTAATGTAGATAAAAAACATAAAGATTTTTTTAATCTAATTCATAAAGAAATATTAGAACCTATAGTTAAATCGACCATAAATGAGAAGGCATCTTTTATAAATGCTTTAAATGGAATATATGTAAGTAGCGGACCATCAGGAGCTCCAACACGAGGTAAAACTGAAGTTCTACCTACAGGTAAAAATTTTTTTTCTGTTGACTCCAGAGGCTTACCAACAGAATCGGCATGGATTGTTGGATGTGAATCAGCTTCTCAAATAATTGATTTATATAAACAGGATCATGGACAAGACCTTAAAAAATTAGCAATTTCTGTATGGGCGACATCTACTATGAGAAACGGAGGGGAGGATGTTTGTCAAATATTGTATTTACTAGGCGTAAAACCTATTTGGGATGGTCCTTCTAGAAGAGTCATTGATATAGAAATAATTCCTTTAAGTATTCTTAATAGACCAAGAGTTGATGTTACTTTAAGAATCTCGGGTATGTTTAGGGATGCATTTCCTCAATTAATATCTTTAGTTTACAAAGCTATAAAATTAGTTTCTCAACTTGACGAAGATAAAAAATTAAATCCAATTTCAGCATCTTATAAAGACGGAGATTCTTTAAATCGAATTTTTGGTTCTGCACCTGGATCATATGGAGCTGGATTACAAGAACTTATATCTAATTCTAGTTGGGAAAATATAAATGATTTTGCTGATTCTTATTTAAACTGGAGTAAGTGGATATATTCTGATGGAAATGAACCTATCGAAAATAAAAAAGAATTAGAAAAAGCGCTTAAAAATATTCAAGTAGTTATTCATAATCAAGATAACAGAGAACATGATATTTTGGATTCTGATGATTATTATCAATTTCAAGGAGGAATATCATCAGCAATAAATAAACTTCAAGGCAAATTTCCCGAAATATATCATGGTGATTTATCAAAATATCGTTTATCTAAAATAAATAAATTAAGCTATGAAATAAATAAGGTTGTTAGGACAAGAGTGCTTAATCCAAAATGGATTGATGGAATGAAGGAAAACGGATATAAAGGTGCCTTTGAGTTTTCTGCAACGCTCGATTATTTATATGCTTATGATGCCACAACGGAAATCGTATCTGATTGGTGTTATACCCAAATATATAATTCTTGGATATGTGATGAGAACCTTAAAAAGTTTTTTATCGAGAATAATCCATGGGCCTTACGAGATTTATCACAAAGATTTCTTGAGATTATTAATAGAGAAATGTGGAATGACCATACTCCAGAAATATTAGATAATTTAAAAAAGATTGTTAATATGGCTGATGCCAAAATTGAGAAAAACGAATACTAGTTTATCTGCCCAATAATGAATATCCATGACTATCTGTTCCACAGGTTTTAAGCATATTGTGGCTTTCTGTTATTTTATTTATCTCTGAACATACAAAATTACTTGGTTGCCATCTTTCTCTTAAATCATAATCGTACCAAACTTCAATCCCATCAACTCCCTGCTTATTAGCTTCAGGAATAAGTTTATAAAAGGGAATTCTATACCTCGCTGGATGTGCAAGAAAAGATAACCCTCCTGATAATCTGATTGCCTTTGTTACCGAATTGATGTGTAAATCATTTCCAATTGGGGACTCACCTTGAATATAAGGTGTTAGATGTGTACTTTTTATATTAATTCCTAATCCAATAACGTGAACTAAGCATCCAAGAAGTAAACAATTTATTTCAATTCCAGAAATTAGTTTAAAAGAATCAGTTGGATATTTTTCAAGTATATTATTTTGTTCAATAAAATCATGTGCTTTAACAGTGTGATGATCTGTTATGGATATAAATTTTATTTTATTAATAAAGGCTTGATCTAATAATTGTTCTGGATCAAAGCTCCCATCACTAAATTTCGTATGACAATGAAAATTTACTAAGCCTGGACAGCTTTCTTTATTTATATTTGCTGTTATTTTTATTAAATCTTGCTTATCCATTCTTTAGAGATTCTTCATTTTTTCTTCTGATCTTTGCATATAACTGAATAGATAAAAGCATAAAAATTATTAGTCCAAACACACTCCATGTCGCAATACTGGTAGGGAAATTATTTTTAAAAATAACTAATAGGACAATTACAAATAACAATAATGTAGGAAGTTCATTTAGTAATCTAAGGTTTTTTGCAGATATTTTTGAAGTACCATTCTGTAAAGAGTTCATTATTTTATAACAGTAAACATGATATATGACTAAGCCCAAAACAAAAGAAATTTTTATCTGAAGCCATTTTTCACTGAGCCATCCAGGTTGCATAATTACTAAACAGATAGCCATACTTAAAGCCAGTATCATTCCTGGAGTAGTAATAATATTGGCAAGCCTTTTTTCCATCAAGGAATATTGATCATTAAACGCAATCTTCAAATCATCTTGCATGGTTCTTGACTCTTCATGATATATAAAAAGCCTAACTAAATAAAAAAGGCCAGAAAACCATACAATTACACCAATGATGTGAAGAGACTTAAACCATAAATATGCTTCTGATGACAAATTAATAAAATATAATTCATAAACTATTACCAATATAAATACTTATTTAATAGTGAATAATTTTAAATTTATAAAAATTAATCAATATTTATAACTCATTAAAGTAATTATAAATATCATTTGCTGAATGCATACCAAGACCTTTAACTTTTGAAAGTTCTTCTCTGCTTGCAATTCTAATTGCATCAATTGAATTGAAATGCTCAAGCAAATCTTTAATACGTGAAGGTCCTAAACCTGGTATTTGGGATAATTGAGATCTATTCATTCGAGTAGATCTTTTATTTCTATGAAATGATAATGCAAATCTATGTGCTTCATCTCTTACTCTTCGAAGTAATAGAAGTCCTTTTTGATTTTGATCAGTATCAAGAGATTTTGAAAAACCTGGTATGAATATCTCTTCATTTTTTTTTGCTAAAGAACATATATTAACTTCTTCATGTAGATCTAATTGTCTTAATGCCTTCAATGCTGCATTTAATTGTCCTTTTCCGCCATCTATCATAATCAAATCTGGCCAATCTGTTAGAAGATCATTTTCTAATGTACTTTTTTTCTTATCTTGTAACGAACTAATGTCTCCACCATCAATTTTAAATTTTGACCATTTTTTAAATCTTCTGTATATAACCTCATAAATTGAGGCAAAATCATCACTATGTCCAATAAATATATTGGGATCTTTAATTTTATATTTTCTATAATTTTGTTTGGATGGAATACCATCTATAAAGACTACTTGTGATGCTACAGGATCTGTTCCTTGTATATGACTAATATCATATCCTTCAATTCTTCTCGGCTGGTTAGTTAATTCAAGTATTTGAGTCAAGTCTTCTATAGCAGATTCATTATCTTGAATTCCATTTAATATCCTCTCTAATTCTAATTTTGCATTTTTTAAAACCATTTCAACGGTTTCAAACTTTTTATTTCTTTTTGGGATAATTAACTTAACCTTTTTCTGCCTTAATTCACTTAACCATTCTTCAATTGTATTATGTTTTGGAAGATTAAATTGCAATAAAATTTCTGATGGTATTTCAACTCCTTCAACATTAATGTAGTGCTCTTCTAATACTCTTTGTAGTATCTCTGCCTCATCACAATTATCAATTTTTTGAGTATATCCAATTCTTCCTATTAATTTACCAGACCTCATTTGAAAAATTTGAATACTAGAGATGTTATTTTCAGAAACAATGCCAAAAATATCTCTATTAATTGATGAGTCTGGTATCGATATTTTTTGAGATTCAGTTAATAATTTTAAACCTGAAATTTGATCTCTTATTTTAGCAGCATTTTCAAATTCTAAATCATTGGAATATTGATTCATTTTTCGTTCTAGAAAAACCTCTAGATCATCGTTCCTTCCTTGGAAAATCATAGATACTTGTTTCATAGTTTTTTTATAATCTTCTGAGGATATTATTTCTTGACAAACTCCTGGACATCTCCCAATTGAATAATTTAAGCAAGTTCTATCTTTATAAACAGGACGAGGTCTTTGTCTTAACGGAAATATTTTTTTTATTATGAATAATGTTTTTCTTAATAATCCAACATCAACATAAGGTCCATAATATCTATCAAAATTATTTCTATTTCTCCTTTTTCTTGTTATAAAAATTCTTGGATATTGTTCGCTCCATGTAATGCAAAGATATGGATATTTTTTATCATCTTTTAATAGAATATTAAAATAAGGTTTATTAGTTTTAATTAAATTTGATTCTAAATTTAAAGCTTCATACTCACTATCTGTAACTATAATTTCAATTTCAGTTATTTGTCTAACCATTAGACTTAATCTCGGTGACAGTTCAGCATAATTATTAAAGTAACTACTGACTCTATTTCTTAGTGTTTTAGATTTGCCTATATAAAGTAAATTATTATCAATATCTTTAAAAAGATAACAACCAGAAGACTTTGGTATTTCAGATAATCTTGATTTTAATAAGTCCTTATTTTTAATAAGTTTATATTCAATTTTAAAATTATATTTTTTATCTAATACTTTAGTAGAAACTTTTGTTGAAGGATTAGTCATCTATAATTTCTAACCTCCGTAGTTCCATCCCGTAGAATTTAAATTTAACGAATCAACATCATTATTTAAATAAGCAGATAAAACTTCACCAACAAAAACTGTATGATCACCATACATAACATTTCCTACAACCTTACATTCGACACCACCAACACTATCAACTAATATTGGTAAACCAAATTCTCCCAAATTAAATTCGACAGATTCAAATCTTCCTCCAAGGGCTTTTTGTGGTTTAAAAAAGACGGCTGCTAAATCCTTTTGATCACTTTTCAGAACATTTAAAGAAAACTTTCCAGTATTTTTAATTATTTCATGACTGGATCCTTCAGCTCTTACTGCCATAACAACTAGTGGAGGGGTAAAGGAACCTTGTGTAACCCAGCTAGCAGTAAAGCCATTTACTTCATTAGTCTCATCATCTTTCACTCCGCAAATAAACAATCCATGTGGAATTTTTCTTAATAAGATTTTTTTTGCTTCAAGATTTAATGTCATAATTGATTTAACTAATATACATATTTTAACCAAATATTATTTCTAATCATAATTAAATTATGAAAATACTTTACCCAGGTACATTTGATCCTTTAACAAATGGACATCTAGATATAATACAAAGAGCTGAAAAATTATTTGGAAATGTAGTTGTTGCTGTTCTAGAAAATACTAGTAAAAAACCAACCTTTGATCTTAATAAAAGAATAGTACAAATAAAAAATGCTGTATCTCATCTATCAAATATCAGTGTTATTTCCTATGAGGGTCTCACAGTCGATTGTGCAAAAGAAGTTAACGCAAATTTAATATTAAGAGGGCTAAGAGCTATGAGTGATTTTGAATATGAACTTCAAATAGCACATACAAATAAATCTCTTAATACTGAAATAGAAACCATTTTTCTTTCTACTAATACAAACTATAGTTTTTTAAGTAGTTCCTTGGTTAAAGAGGTTGCTAAATTTGGAGGTGAAATAGATCATATGGTACCTGATTCCGTAGAAAGAGATCTAAAGAATTATTTTAAAAAAGATTAAATACATTCTTCCAATTTATATATGTTTTTTAAAAGGGTAAATGTCTTATCCCTATCTATATTTTCTGAGTTTTGAATAATACTTATAACTATAGGTTTCTCATCCTTATATAGATATCCTGATAACGCAAATACATTTGATAAAGTACCTGTTTTCCCAAAAAACTTACCTTGTAATTCTGAGTTTGTAAATCTCTTAGCTAAAGTTCCTCTTACCCCAATAATTGATAGTGAAGACTGGAAGGTACTAAAGTTTTTTGAATATTTCATCTTATTCAAAAATTCTGATATTAATTTTGTTGTCACTCTATTGTTTCTAGAAAGACCACTTGCATCTGAAATAGTTGAATTATCAACTTCTAATCCTCTATTCTTCAACCAATATTTTAATTTTAAATAATTATTTTCATTCCAAGAATTTGATGCATTTTTAAAAAGTGATTCTGCAGTGAAGTTATGACTTTCGGAATTAGCTAATGTTATCAACGACAATAGTGGATTAGAAGTAATTGTTTCCAATTCAATAGATGAATTCAAATAATATTTTTCAGAATTATCTACAATGTCTATATTTATTGATGCATATGGGAATTTTTTAAAAATATAATTTTCTATAGTCTTTTTTAAGTATTCAATATTTTCATATTTACTCTCATTGCTATTTAATGCCAAGGTTGTAATGGGAGCTCCGTAATCATATTGCTTATCTATATATGTCCAACCTTTTGGCCAATAATAATTAGAATTTATTTCTAAGATATTCAGATTGATAACGTTATTATTATTAGTGATATTAGATAGTAATTTATAAATATCAGAATAGTTAAGATCAGGATCTCCTTGACCTAATAAATAATATTTATCATTACCCTTTCTAAATATTGACGTTTTAAAACTTCTTGAGGGTTTGAATTTATTTAATACATATGCTGTACTAAATAACTTTAAATTTGAAGCTGGTATTCTTGATATATCATCATTATATGAACTTATAAGAACACCATTCTCATTAATAATGGATACGCTAAAAGTCTTATCAAGCGATTTAAATAATAATTCATCATACTTTATACACTTTTTGTTATTCCTAATTATTACTGGAGAATTAAAATATATGTTATTTAATAATTTACTTTTTTGAGTATTTAAAATATTCCATATTAAAAGAGGAAAACTTAATAAGCCAAAAATTAAAATTATATAAAAATAAAATTTTCTAAAAACTTTCAAAACTATAAATTTACAAAAATAGTTTCATTATCAGGTCTCTCATCAAATTCTTTTTTAAATAAATATCTTTTATTAATTTCCTTAAAAAGTAACCAATTGTTTGGATAAGAATGCATTAATGCACCATTATCAATTGGTTGAAGAAAGTAAACGTTATACCAAGTTTTTACAAAGTTTTTTCTTCTTTCTCTTATTACACTTCCTATACCAATATTTGCATCTTCAAATTTTGGATTTAAAGAATAATGCAAACCTTTAAAGTTTTCACACATTGGTTCGAATGTATCAAAATCGTAAGGTTGAGGAAGTATCGATATCAAGATTGATTCATCTTGATCGACATAAATGGATTCATTAAAACCTTTAAATGTAAAAATATTTTCTTTAATATCTGGATAATCCCTCTGAGCCAAAGCTACAGCTCCTGGATCAGAATAAGTAAGAAAAACATTTTTTTTTATTTTTTTATTATTATAATAATTGGCAAGAATCTTATAAATAGTTATACCTATTTTATTAAATTTTAATCCCTCGAAATTAAATTCAACAGTGAATCGAAAACTTGATAGTTTTAAACTAGAGATTATTGAATTTTCAAGATTTTTTAAGGCATCATTAAGATCCTTAGGTAACACATAAATAGTATTCATTAGAATTTTTTTATACAAATTAGAATTAGTTTAAATAATCTATCTATATCAGACTTCTTATTCATAGATCCTAAACTAACACGAATGTTTGAATAAAGTTGATTACTATCATATCCCATATTTTCAAGAGTAAGACTATGTTTTCCTGAGGAGCTAGAACATGCACTACCACTACTTATAGCTACATTATTATCAGACATATAATTAATAACTTTATAAGCTTTTATTGGTTCTAATTTCTTATTAAATAAAAGAAATGATATGTGATTTGGAAGTCTTTCAGTACTACTACCTGTAATTTTAATATTTGGATTATTAGTTATTTTATTTATAAAATATTTTCTAAGCAGTACTTTTTTATTATTTTCGAACTCGGCATTATACGAATTGAATTTAATTCTTCCCTTAATATTTTTTATTGACTGATACATTCCGGCTATTAATGGCAAAGGAGTTGTTCCTTGTCTTATTGAATATTCTTGAGAAAGTGAAATATCATTATTTTTTAATAACAATCTAGATTTTGAATTCGTCAATAGCAATCCTATGCCTTTAGGACCTCCAAATTTATGTGCGGATAAACTTAATAGATCACAGTTAAGTTCTTTCCAATTAAAAATACCGTTACTTAATATCTGTGTCCCATCGATATGAAATAAAATATCTAATTCCTTGCATTTAGTTCCAACTAATTGGACAGGTTGTAAAGTGCCTACTTCACTCTGACCCCAAATTAGCGAAACAAGATTTGTGTTATTTTTAATTACTTCATTAATGTTTGATATATTTATAATCCCATCTCTATTAACTGGCCATTTATAGATTTCCCACCCTTTTCTTTTTAGCTTATTTGCTGAAATTATTGTGGCTTGATGTTCAACATTAGAGATAACAACTCTTCCACACTTATATTTATCACTAAGATTACTAAATACTAATGATGTCGATTCTGAAGAGCCTGATGTAAAAACAATATCTTCTGTATTTGCATTTAAAATCTTTGCTATTTTAAGTCTTATTTTCTCTAAGTATGTCGCACATCTAATTCCATATTTATAAGTTGAGGATGAATTACTCCAATAGTTTTTGTATGTAGAATTTATTTTATTTAATACATTCTTAGATAATGGAGTAGTAGATGCATTATCAAGATAAATATACTTATTGTCCATCTACTTTAGAATATATGTTCCAGAAAAAACTTTTTTTGCATTACCAGTCATCAAAATTTCATCTTCTGATCTAGACCAATTAATTATAAGATTACCTCCTGGTAGATTTATTACTGTTTTTGAATTACATAAACCCAGTTTGTATGCTGCCACATGTACAGCACAAGCTCCTGTTCCACAAGCTAATGTTGCTCCTGCTCCTCTTTCCCATACAAGTACGTTAATATTATCTCTATTTATTATTTGGGAAAAATGAACATTTGTTTTTTCAGGAAATAATTCATGTTTTTCAAACACTGGACCTAATAGTGAAAGTGATATTTTAGTGATATCTTGAAGAAAAAATATCAAATGTGGATTTCCCATCCCCACGGCATATCCTTGTTGTTCAAAATTCGTTTCTTTAAAGAGGCATGAAGGAATTGAATTGATTTTTGTATCTATTTTTGTTGGAATAGATTTAGTTTCTAATATTGGCTTTCCCATTTTTACAGTAATTTCGCCATTATTATATTGAGCAATTTTTATACCAGCTTTTGTTTCGATCCTATATTCAGAAACGCTATTAGAACCTTTATTGGAATTGTGTAGATATTGAACTAAACACCTGATACCATTTCCACACATTTGAGCCTCCGAACCATCTGAATTATAGATAATCATCTTTGCGTAATTATTTCTATCAGGTTCCAATATGAAAATTACGCCATCACCACCTATACCGAATTGTCGATCACATAAATTTTTTATATCGATTGTTTTATCAGATAGAAATTTTTTGTAAATATTACTATTTCTGGAATCAATTATTATAAAATCGTTGCCATTACCATGATATTTTTCGAATATTATATTGTTCATTTAAAAATATATATCTAATAAATTTTAATTATAAAATAAAGCTTTTAACAATCTATTTCTTTTTATAGAATCAATATTAAAATAATATTTTACTAAAGCTAAAATAAGTGATTACTTCTGAAAATACAGATAAAAGAGCAACTAATTTATATAAACCATCTGATATAGAGGGTAAATGGCAGAAAATCTGGGAAGACGACAACTTATATAATACAGATGAGCAAGCAAGTAATAAGGAAAAATTTTATGCCTTATCCATGTTTCCCTACCCTTCAGGAAACCTTCATATGGGTCATGTGCGCAATTATGTAATAACAGACTTAATTGCACGATTTCAAAGATTTCAGGGCAAAGTAGTGTTACATCCGATGGGTTGGGACGCATTTGGTTTACCTGCTGAGAACGCGGCGATAGAAAGAGGAATAAATCCTGATAAGTGGACTAAACAAAATATCGCTCATATGAAATCACAATTAAAATTATTAGGTCTTTCTGTTGATTGGGATAGAGAATTTGCCACTTGTGATGAAAATTATTACGTATGGACTCAATTTTTATTTTTGGAATTACATAAAGCTGGTCTTGTTTATCAAAAGGAGTCTGAGGTAAATTGGGATCCGATTGATAATACTGTTTTAGCTAATGAGCAGGTTGATTCAGAAGGCAAATCCTGGAGATCTGGAGCGATAGTTGAAAAGAAACTTTTAACTCAATGGTTTTTAAAAATTACTGATTATGCAGAAGAGTTATTGCAAGATTTAGAAAAATTAAATGAGTGGCCTGAAAGAGTTAAGATAATGCAGGAAAATTGGATTGGTAAATCAATAGGTACAAATATAAATTTTAAAATAAAAGAATTTAAAAAGGAAAAAATACAAGTATTCACAACAAGACCTGATACTTTATATGGGGTAACTTATTTAGCAATATCAGTCAATCATCCTTTAATTAAAAATATATCTGATAATAAAATTTTAAGTAAACTAGAAAATTTAAAAATCTATTTACAAGAAAGTAAAGATAAAGATCAAAAGAAAATTGGTATTCCAACAAATTTAATAGCTATAAATCCGGTAAATTCAAAGGAAATTCCTATCTGGATAGCAAGTTATGTTCTTGATGAATATGGAACTGGAGCTGTTATGGGGGTCCCAGCACATGATGAAAGGGATTTTGAATTTGCCAAACTTAATTCAATTGATATTAAACAAGTAATTATTAAGGATAAAGATAAAAGTACCAGCGAATTAACTAATGCTTTTACGGATAATGGTTTTTTAATTAACTCAAATAATTTTGATGGCTTAAATAATAGTGATGCCAAAAAACAGATTTCAGAACATGGTGAACGAAATGGATGGGCTGAAAATAAAATTCAATTTCGTTTGAGAGATTGGTTAATTTCTAGGCAAAGATATTGGGGATGTCCAATTCCAATTATTAAGTGTACTAATTGTGGTTCTGTTCCAGTAAATAAGAAGGATATTCCGGTTAAATTACCAAATGAGATTAAAATATCCTCTAATAAAATTAATTCTCTAGGTAGTAATAAAAGTTGGATTAATACGACATGTCCAAAATGCGGTAATTTGGCGAGTAGAGAAACGGATACTATGGACACCTTCATGTGTTCATCATGGTATTTTTTAAGATATCCTTCATCCAAATCTTTAACAAAGCCATTCGAAAAAGAAAAAATTAATAAATGGTTACCTGTTGATCAATATGTTGGAGGTGTAGAGCATGCGATTTTACATTTGCTTTATGCAAGATTTCTTACCAAAGCCCTAAGGGACAATAATCTTTTTGATATTGATGAACCATTTAAGAGGCTCTTGACACAAGGTATGGTTCAATCTGCAGCTTATAAAAATTCAATAACAGGAAAATATATCTCTCCAACTGATATTAAAGATATAACTAATCCAAAAGATCCAAAAGACAATTCAAAGCTTGAAGTCCTTTTTGAAAAAATGTCAAAATCTAAATATAACGGTATAGACCCTGAATCTGTAATAAAAAAATATGGAGCAGATACAGCAAGAATGTTTATTTTATTTAAAGCCCCTCCTGAAAAAGACCTCGAATGGGGAGATTCTGATGTAGAAGGTCAATATAGATTTCTATGCAGAATATGGAAACTTTTCTTAGATTACAGTAATAATGATATTTCCCATGAAGCAAATAAACTTAAAAAAGAAAATGAAAGCTCATTATTAAAGTCTATAAATATTGCTATAAAAGAAATTTCTAATGATATAAAAAACAATCAATTTAATACAGCAATATCAGAATTAATGAAGTTTTATAATTCAATATCCTCGAACCTAAATCATGTAAGTAAAGACTTAAGAAGAGAAGCTCTTATGAAATTTTGTATATTATTAGCGCCATTTGCTCCTCATATTTCCGATGAAATCTGGCATTTAATTGGTAATTCAAAATCTGTACACCTAGAAAAATGGCCAGTATTCGATGAAGATGCTCTAAAGGAAAATAGCTATGAATTAGTAATTCAAATAAATGGAAAAGTAAGAGATAAAATTAATGTAGAAATTAATATTTCTGATGATGAAATTAAGGAAAAAACATTAATTAGACCTAATGTAAAAAAATGGATTGATAATAAAACAATCAGAAAAATAATAATTGTAAAAGGCAGAATTATAAATATTGTCGTTTAGTATTAACTAATTTTTTTAATTTTTATTGTACTTGGGTTAGACCAATCTCCATTTATAAGATAGTCATCATTCCCAAAACACATCTGACGAATTATAAAAAATATTGGCTCAGCTGATGAATTCCCAATAAGAGAAGTAATTTCTTTGATTGAGTATTCTTCGCCATTATTAAATAATTCTTTTACTTGTTTTTGATAATCAATTATTTCTGAGGCTGCTTTTTTACCAGCTTCTACACCAGGTTGATCATAAGCATTTATATCAACTAATTCTGCGTAAAAAGAAACAGCTCGCTCAAATAAAGCAATTAAGGCACCTAGCGTTAAACAATTTAACTTATCTAAGGTGATTGTTATGCTTTGCCTATTTTCATTAGATAGTGCAGATCTTGTACCTTGTAAAAATCCTGATAAAAATTCTTTAGGATTTTCAGAGTCAAAATAGTAATTACTATTAGGGGTATCAAGCAACTCTATAAAAACACAAAAGAAATTATCAATACCATCTCTTAGCTGTTGAACATATGCATGTTGATCAGTAGAGCCTTTATTACCAAAAACAGATATTCCTTGGTGAACGATTTCACCCTTCCTATTAAACTTTTTACCTAGAGACTCCATAACTAATTGTTGAAGATACTTACTAAATACTTGTAACCTGTCTCTATAAGGTAATAAAACCATATCTCTCTTACCTATTCCATCACCAGAAAAAAACCATGCTGATGATAGTAAAGCAGCAGGATTGTCTTTAATATTGGGTATCCGAGTTAACTCATCCATTATTGCTGCACCTCTAATAAATTCAGAAACATCTCGATTAATAAGAGATAAAGGAAGCAGGCCAACTGAGCTAGTAATACTGGTTCTGCCGCCAACCCAGTCAGGAAGATTAAATATCTTCAACCAATTCTCAAATTGTGCTTTTTTATATAATTGACTATCTTTCATTGTTATTGCTATTGCATTTGAGTTCCAGTTTAAATTTTTATTTTCTACATGCTTTTTAATTATATTCATTGCTATTTTTGGTTCAGGTGTTCCACCTGACTTACTTA
>OZSS01000095.1_pt1 | contig 37608 bp, 40 predicted proteins | sample 1779911 | NCBI WGS metagenome assembly OZSS01 (sample SAMEA2603589, study PRJEB24840) | metagenome | biome: Water; feature: Photic zone; material: Seawater sample | place: Mediterranean Sea | collected 2013-11-12 | depth 10 m
TGATGTTCAAAAAATGAGTTTGGACCAAATTTAAAGTTTAATCTTGTTGGCAGAGATAAAAACAAAGCGTTTGTACCGAAATCTGCCGAAGGACATATAACTATGCTATCTCTTGATATTTTCCCCATCTCCAAAATTTTTTTAATATCCTCAGTTTCTGGGTCAATTATATCACCGGGAAGTATAAGACTTGAATCACAATGGTTTTTTGAAGACCAGCATATGCCCTTTTTTACAGCTGAGTTCAGTCCATTTAAGCTTTGTTCCTTAAGAACAAGTACATGATAGTCCTTTGATATCTTTTCTACCTCTTCACATGGGGTTATCACCAGTACATCAGAAAAGATTAGAGGAAATTGATCTTTCAATGTTTTTAACTTTTTTAAAAGTTGCGTGAATAAAAGTTTTATAAGTTTTTCTCTCTTGTCAGGAGAAAGTAAATTGGATAAACGCGTTTTACCTTTGTTGAGTGATCTCATTGGAATTAAGATTGAGGTTTTATTTTGGTGGTATCCTAAGTTCATTCAAATAGCACCTTAATCAATTTAAAAAACTAAGTGGATTAGAGCCGTTTCTTGATACTAATGGTTCGTGACCAATCCCAGAAACCTCTGAGTCATAGGTTTTAAGTTTTCTATATAACGTGTCTCTCTTTATTGGTATCTTTGAAGCTGACCGAATTATCTCTACCATTTCCGTCTCTGTAATTTCTTGCCCGTTTTTCGATCCAGCTGCCCGTGAAATACTTTCATTCATCAAGGTACCACCCAAGTCGTTAACGCCCATAGATAGTAGATTTCTTGCTTTTTCTGTTCCCAATTTCGTCCAAGAAACCTGTATATTGTCTATAAACCCATGCAAAACAATTCGTGCGACAGCATGCATAAGCGCTATCTCATTATCAGTTGCACCTGCTCGTACCAACGAAGGGCTTTCTAGATACAGCGGTGAGTCATAATGGACAAAAGATAGTGGAACAAATTCTGTAAAACCGCCAGTCTCAACTTGAATGCGACGAAGGATATCTAGGTGGACAGCCCATTCTTTAGGAGAGTCTATATGGCCATACATTATTGTTGCTGTAGATGGGATGCCTGAGTGATGCGCGGTCTTAATTATTTCAATCCATTGATCCGTAGTTAACTTATTTTTTGTTAGCTTTTTTCGGATTTTTGTATCAAGTATTTCTGCAGCTGTTCCAGGCATCGAGCCTAATCCACACTCCTTCAAATCCTGAAGAAAATCAGCATAGCTCATTCGACTCTTCTTAGCTCCATACCAAATCTCAAATGGAGAAAAAGCGTGAATATGCATCGTGGGTAGAATTTTTTTTATAGCCATCAGGATTTTTCGATAATAAGTACCAGGAATTTTTGGATGCAGACCTCCCTGGATACATACTTCAGTAGCTCCTCTATTCCAGGCCTCTTCGGCTCTTCTCACTACTTCGTCTAAACTAAGCCATTCCGCACCAAGTTGGTTTGCTCTCTTAGCAAACCCACAGAATTTGCAACCCATATAGCATACATTGGTAAAATTAATGTTTCTATTAACCACAAAGGTAACATCATTCCCATTCACCTTATCTCTTAAATGATCTGCGATATTTAAAACAACCTGTTTATCCTTGCCTTCTGTTAAGAATAGCTTCTCAATATCACTTAAAGAGGGCTGTTGGTTTTTTAGGCAATTTTCTAATATTAAACGAGTGCCCATTGACGCGTTTGAAAGAGTTTCTTCAAGACCCTTCTCGTGACAACCTGTTTGTAAATCTTTCATGCTGTTACTAATTCCTTTAGATTATTGTCAGGATGGAGGTAAGCAGAATGCTTTAAAATATGGCTTCTAATCGTTTTTGATAAGAAATCTTGTGTATTAAATTTTGGATAAACAGTAAGTCGTTCCATTAAACGAAATCCTATTTCCTTCATCATGGTCTCTAACAGATTAATATTAGGCCAAGGGTGTTGAGGGTTGATAAAGTCTTTAGTAACGGGAGAAATCCCACCCCAATCATTTATTCCTGCATATACATACTCTAAATGCTTTTTCTCTAAATTTGGGGGCGCTTGTATGCTGATGGTAGGATTTAAGATGATTCTCGCTAGAGCAATTGTTTGGAGCATTTCTTTTAACTTAGGCTCTGGGTGCTTCGACATAAGAATGTTAGGTTTTGTTTGGAAATTTTGAATAATTACCTCTTGAATATGTCCATACCTGTTGTTGATTTTTTCTATCAATAGAAGAGCCTCAATTCGTTCTTCAAGAGTTTCCCCTATGCCTATAAGAATACCTGTAGTAAATGGTACCTTGCAATAACCAGCAGTTATTAAAGTTCGTATTCTTTGGATTGGAACTTTGTCGGGGCACGCATAATGAGGACCGCCTTTTTTAGTTAATCTTTTACTGGTGGTTTCAAGCATCATTCCCATTGATGCACATACATTTTTAAGCTTCATAATTTCATACTCGTTAAGTGTTCCTGCATTTACATGAGGAAGGAGTGATGTTTTTTCTATCACCAATTTACACATGTCAGTTAAATAGTCTGTCATTTGGTCATAACCCATAGATTCTAAGGCACGCTTTGGTTTGGCATACCTTTTTTCTGGTTTTTCTCCCAAACTAAATAACAATTCTTTACACCCCCTTTTCTCTCCTCCGCGAGCAGACAACAGAACCTCTCGTGGCGACATTATTTTTGCATCTGGATCATCAGGATGTTTCACAAAAGTGCAGTAGCTGCAAGTGTCTCTACACATATTTGTCAAGGGGACAAAAATTTTTCTGGAGTAAGTAATCACATTACCCCAATGATCGTCTCTCTTATTCGATGCGGTATCGATAAGTTCTTCTAAAGGAGTGTTGAGAACCATATATCTGTAGTAGGCAACTTCATCCTTATTTATTTTCCACAATTCTTTGTCGCTAAGATGAGTTGACAAACTCGTCATTTTTCCCCCTAAAATGTATATCTAATTATGACACGGTTGATCAGAAAGGGCAATAATATAACAATTTGCGTTGATAACACAAACGCTAGATTTTAATTTTCAGTACAGCTCTTTTTTATACTGAGCCAAGATCTTCTTTTCATCCTTGATTTCGCAATCAATACCGGTCTGATCCTCTATCATTTCAAAAAGTGTTGGTATTGGGCGTGTTCCAGGCCACTTTCTCGGATCCCATAAGCCTCCTCTTAGCATTGATTTTCCGCAGTGTAAGTGGGCTTGGGTGACTTTCACTTGCAGAACTGTTTTGGGAACATTAGTTTTTAACCTGTGTCTTTCCCTAGTATTCATATCCTCACTTATTACAGCCTCACCCTGAACCCTCAATGTCTCGTTTACGCTGGGGATTAAAAATAAAAGAGAAATAAAACTATTTTTTAGAATATTTATCAAGCCATCTATGCGGTTATTGCCTGGTCTGTCTGGAATCTCCAAAAACCTTTCATTTATTACTTTTACAAAACCATGAGGATCACCTTTTGGTGACAGATCAATATTTTGCTCGTTTAGTGTGCCAACAATAACGAAGGATGAGTTCTCGATAAAATTAATACAGTGTTTATCCAATTTATCTAAAATTTTAGCTGCAGCTTTTTCTTTAGCTGGACCATAAATCTCTCTCAACCTTTTCTCATCCATTCTCTTGACCTATTTTCCATCTAATTATTTTTCTAAACATTGCTTTTGTTGTGTTTTGATTAAGGTACTTTCAAAAGAAAATCAACAATAGCCATGTGTATTGTTTTATTATTCAGCAGCCTGTTCAGTTGTGATAAAACCTCCTGACTGTTTATCCCAGTATTGTCTGTACAAGCCACCAATCTTCAGAAGCTTTTTATGGGTGCCTTCTTCAACAACTTGACCATTAGAGAGGACTATTATTCTATCCATTTTTGCTAAAGTAGACAATCGGTGAGCAATAGCTAACACAGTTTTATTCTCCATTACTAACTCGAGTGCATTTTGTATGGAGCTTTCAACTTCACTGTCCAAAGCACTAGTTGCTTCATCTAAAACGAGAATTGGTGAGTCTTTTAAAATTGATCGTGCCAGAGCAATTCTTTGCCTTTGACCTCCAGAAAGCTTAACGCCTTGTTCACCTAGATGTGCATCATAACCCTTTCTTCCCTTATGGTCCTCTAAACCAAGGATAAAGTCGTGGGCCTCAGCTTGCCTACTCGCTCTAATAAGAGTATTTTCTGTTGCGTTAGGATTTCCATACATAATGTTGTCCCTTGCAGACCTATTAAAAAGAGCGGTTTCTTGAGTCACCATTGCAATTTGTTTTCTTAGACTCGATTGGGTTATATCATTTATATTTATGTCATCGATAGAGATGACACCCTTTTGTGGTTCGTAGAGTCTTAATAGAAGAGAAACTAAAGTAGATTTTCCTGCTCCAGAAGCTCCCACAAGTCCGATTTTTTCGCCTGGCGCGATGGATAGTGAAATGTTTTTAACGGCGCTTAAATTTTTGCCATAGGTAAAACAAACGTTTTTAAAATTAATAGAACCTTTAGATACCAAAAGGTCTGGAGCTTTATCTTTATCACCTAATTTATATGAGGTAGATAGAGTCTTTACCCCATCTTCAACCTCTCCAAGGTTTGCGTATAGAGTCATCAAAGTAAAACTTACCCATCCAGTCATCTGTGATAGCCTTAATGAAATAGCTCCTGCAGCAGCAATATCACCGGCAGTAACATTTCCCACGCTCCAATAATAAAGGCTTCCTCCGACTAACATAATAGGCAAAACCCCCGATAGACCATTTAAACAGAACCTAAACCACGCTGCGATTACACCGTAGTGAATAGAAAAGTCTCTGAAATGATCCATTGCATCTATTGCCGCATCATCTTCTTTCTTGTCATGAGCAAATAACTTTACTGTCTTTATATTGGTAACGGTATCGACAATTTGTCCAGTTACCAAAGCTCGTGCGCCAGCTTTTTCACGCGACCTCTGTCTGATCTTTGGCATAAAATATCGAATGAGAAAAATGTAGCCTATTAACCAAGAAAAGAGCCCCACAGACAACGTTACATTTACAGTTGTAAGCATTAGAGCTGCACCAATAACTGAAGCTAAGGCTAATAGAATTGTATGAATAACTTCTATGACCACGTCTGTCGCGGCGCGAGCAGTTTGCATTTCTTTCTGCGCTATCCTTCCAGCGAAGTCATTTTCAAAAAACGTAACCGACTGACCAAGTGTCCATCGATGGAGTCTTGATAATATCAAATTAAATATGTTAGGTGAGACAACAACGGTTTGTGTGTAAGAAAAAGCTCCAAATACTATTGGCCTAATTATTAAAAAAAATAGCAAACCTGAAGCTAGAAGTAAGACTTGGCCGCTGATAGGGTTATCAGTTGAAGAGGCTAGCGCTGCATCTATAAGCAGTCCTAAAAGAACCACAGCAGATACCTCAATTAAGCCAGTTAAGATAGAAACAAAACCAGATAAAAATAATACAGGAAAGCTACCCTTTAGAGCCCAGTGGAAAAAACGTAGTGTATTAGAGGGTGGTGGCCCAACAGCTTTTTGTTTATGGTTGATCCAGTTGGCCGGTTTCATTTTTGAAGTTTTAGAATAAATATATTTTTTCCTATATCAGAATTTTTCATCTAGTATTTTTTTCACTTAAAATTACAAGAGAGTTTGATATATCCTCATCCTCAATATTTTTTACACCTCTTGCGAGGCGGAGTTCGTGAGCTTTTTCTAAGACCTGCCCGTAGGTACAACCGAGAGGAGGCTCAAATTTATAACTAGCTAATTCAATTAACAAACCGAGTGGGTCTCGGAAATATATAGAGTCCATGAACCCTCTATCTTTTATTCCTGAGCTACCAATACCTCTATTTTTTAATTTTTTATCTGCAATTCTCAATGTACTTTGGCTTACCCAGAATGCTAGATGGTGCACAGATCCTACTTGATTTTTTAGCGGTTCTTTTGCTTCTTTTCGTATCTCATTAGTAAAAACCGTCACCGTCCGCCCGTCACCGCAATCAAAATAAAGGTGATTTTCAGTTTCATCATCAAGATTAGGCTGCTCAAATATAAGCTTCATTCCCAAAACGTCCTGCCAAAAATCTATAGAGGTTTTCCTGTCGGCTCCGTTAAGAGTTATGTGATGAATTCCTTGGGATTGTAGTATCGCTTGCATCAGACTTTCCTACCTCCTAGATAGTTTAACTGGGCTGGTAATCAAGTTTTACTTGAAGTTAGTTTTAATACAACATTACCATATAATGCTGTAGTCTTATACTGTAGTTTATTTCAATTTCTTGGAGAAAAAAAATGAAACATCAGGGAGGTTGTCACTGTCAGCAATTTAGTTTTGAAACTGATATTGATCCAATGCTTATTGTACAATGTAATTGCAAGAGTTGTAGACGCATAACCGGATCGATAAACATAGGATGCCTGTATGGGGAAACAGAAGTGAAGTTCATGGGCGAAACAAATGTATACGAATTTGCTGGTGGCAGTGGATTTATTAATAAAGCCTGTTTTTGCTCAAAATGCCACGTAAGGGTCTATAATAAGCCTGCACCTGAAGTGATGGAAGGTATGGTAAGCATTCCATTAGGTTGCTTTAATAAAACGGAGGGGTTAGTACCAAAAGTCGAGATTTGGAGTGAAGAAAAGCTAACTTTCTTATCAAAATCTGAATGTGTTTTAGAAACCTTTGAAGGAAATGGGATACCTGAGAGATTAAACGCCCTTCTTTCTAGTCTAGAGACACGGTAAAGTTTAACTTACTAGAAAAAGTCAATTTTAAGAATTTTCTGATTCAGTTGAGTCAAATATTTTTTGGCCATCTTCCCAAATCTCTTTCTTTTCAATATCTCCTAATATTGTAAAAAAGGTCCATGTCCCCGTTTTCCTTCCAGCTTTATATTGACCCTTGATATAGAGCCAACCATCATATGGGTCTATATAAATCCATGGTCCGTCTAACTTTCCATTTTTATACATCGCTTTTATATATAATTGACCTCCACTTCCATACTGTTCACTCGTACCATTTAATGTTCCGAGAGTAAAAAACTCGGTCTCCTTTATTTTTCCATTTTTATAGTAATATTCCCAAAGATTATGTTTTTTACCATTTTTAATTATTCCAGTTTCTTTGAGATGGCCATTTGGCCAATATGTTTCAATTTTTCCATTAAAGGGAGTATTTTTGAATTTTTCAAAAAATAGGTTTTTTCGTTCTACTAAATTCTCCCAGGTTTTTGGATCAGATAGGCCTTTATTTGCTGGGAAGAATAGTAAAGTGCTAAGCAAGACTGCTTTTAGAGCAATGGTTATTATATTTATTTTGCTATTAGTCTGATACATCCTGGGTCTATATTTCTGACTTTTTTAATTCTTGTGAGCTCAATTTTACTTGGTTTAAGTAGTTTTCTTGCGTATCTTATCAATGAGCAAAAATGCTGAATGCTAAGTCTATTAAAACTCAATCCAAATTTAAGATCTTTATATTGTCATTTTTTTTTAATTTCTAAGATAGTATTACAATGTCAGACATTTTTACTAGTGTAGTTTTGGTGACCTTTCCCTCAGAAGTTCAATATGACAATTGGTTAACAAAGTTTAAAACATTCTATAATAAGAAAGCCATAGAGTTTCTAAGTGAAAACGGACAAATTTCCCAGCGTGCTTCCAGAGTTTCGGGAGATGATGTAATAAGAATAACAATCATATGGACATATAGAGATTATGATGCATATGAAAGGTGCCAGAAATTTCATAGCCAATGGGGAAAGGTTGGCGGTAAGTATATCGCAAAAGCTTCCGGATATAGAGGTTACGAAGTCTGGAGTGATTTAGATGTCATTTCTCAAGGATAATTGGAAGGCTTTCAAGTGATCTCATAGCATTATTGGGTTTCCAGGCCGCTATACCTGCCGGCCTAATTGTTTTCACTCGTTCAACTAATGACATTGTAAGTGCTGTAATTTCAGCTCGAGCCAAAGTCTGACCCACACAATTGTGAACCCCTATCCCGAGTGCCAGATGGCCTATAGTTCGTCTAGTAACATCGTATTTATAGGGGTTATCCCACATCTCAGGGTCAGTATTAGCTGATCCTAAAACACACAGTATTTTTGTTCCCTCTTCTATAGCTATACCAGATACCTCGGTTTCTACTGCAGATGTACGACAAAAAGCCTTGACAGGGCTTGTTAATCGTAAAGATTCTTCTACTGCATTACCCACTAATGATTTATCGTCTTTGACTAGTTGAAATTGTTCTGGATTTTTTGCAAAGCACCATAACAAATTTCCAATTGCGCTCACTGTGGTATCGATGCCCGCTGATAATAATGATCTCACTAACATCCCCGCCAACTCGTCCTCTTCAAAGTGTTCTGCTGTGCTGCGGTAAATCTCTTTTGCAAGACCTTTTGCGCTGATATTTTCTTCAAGGCATTGTTTATTTATTTTTTCAAGGACCGAAAGGCCTTTCGCCATAGCATCTTTACGAAACTCATTGTCAGGCCCAAGAGCATTGAAGACCATAGCGCCGTATCCTAACAACGTTTCCTTATCGATTTTTTTTAAGCCTACAGCTTCTGGAAATACCCGTGTTGGAAAAATCTCTGCTAAATCTAAAATTCCATCTATCTCTTTTTTTTGTAATAATTCATTTATCAATTCATCAGCACAATTTTTAAAAAAATCTTTTAGTTGAGCAATTTTATTTGGCGAAAGAGCTTTAGTAAGAAACCGACGATTTCTGGTATGCTTGGGGGGGTCAACTTCTAATACCAGAGATGGTGGTCTCCATGGCTTCTCCAGTTTAAAATCTTGAATTCCAACTCCTCTAGAGGATACAAACCTTTGGTGGTCAGAGAAGACCGCCTTTGTCTCCTTATACCGTCCACAAGCTAGCATCTTATATTTATTGAGGTATACGAACGGTCCTCTTTCGCGTAGGGCGCTAAAAAATGTTTCTGGATCTAATAATACTTCTTTTGAATATGGATCAATATCCCATGCCGTAATATTTTGAGGAACCTTGATTGCTTTATGCCCGTGAAAGAGGCTCATATAGAGATTATCAGTCTATACAAAAGCTAAATCAACATTTTTTTAGTATCTTATTATTCTTTCGGACGCTTAAAAACGTATTCTGTCAAAGCTCTTCCTCCGCCAACGCGACTGGCACTTACCAACTCCCAACCTTGGTCACCGTATTTATTCAAAGAGGGCGCGTAATTTCCTTGCCGCAGTTGATCGGCATATAATTCGTCATCTTTTGCTAGATCCTGCAAGCTTTTCAAGCTCCTCACGTTTTCGACCAACACCAAGTATTCCCATTTTAACATTTATCGGCTCCATGTAATCATGTAATAATAACGACTTGGTTACCCTGCTTTGTAGCATATTGAAGATAATACTTACTAATAGTTTAGAGCTAGTGGAACACTTCTCGAAAACTTCTTGACATTAGCATGCATAGAACGAACCCTTGCATTATAAAAAACAGTGGGGAAACAATATAAAAAATAAAGAGGTAAAAATAATCGTTCTTTATCTGCATTGGATTAAAGAGCTCGCTTATAAAACCAAGAAAAATAAAGAGTATGACTAATGGTAAATAGGTCAATCGACCTAAAGGCTTAAGTCTTATTAGAAAAAATGCGTTGAGCATATAGAATATGGAGAATATTAAAAATAACACATTCCCAATATCAGTAACATTTTCACTGCTTGAGACAGTATTCACCATAGCTGAGTTATAACCACCCCAAAAAACTATCAGTAAAAAAAGAAACGACTTCGCTAAAACCGTTTTTTTAAAGGAGGTTTCCATGGGTATGTTTTAGATCGACAGTTGACAGTGAGCCGAGCGAGAAAACTTCCAATCAGCAAATTTATTATAAAGCAAACCAAGTATAAATCGCACCCCTGGAATAGCACATAATAAAGCTAAAAGACGCCACCTGGGAAGTTTTTTCCAAATAGCTATAAACGCATCAACTCCAACGTAGATGGTTCCTAACTGGTCAGAAACATGCAACCTTCTTAGTGCGTCACTTTGAGAAACGCTTATCTCTTTTAGATGCTTTGGCTCGTTTGCGATGTCGCGCCAAATAAAGGTGCTAGGAGGGCTAATTTTCCTGTAGTGGGCAATCTCTCTGCTACATAGCCCGCACTTACCATCATAAAAAACTGTTATCATCTGACATCTCCTTTCGGTTACATAGAGTAAGATTTGTGAACGTCAATGAATCGTTTCTCAATTTATTTATTTAAAGTAAACTCGGACATATTTTTATAGCGAATTTTTCATTCAACTAGTAGAAAGTCTACACCTCCCAAATGGATATTGTTGTTTGTAACAAAACCTTTGCTAAGCGCTCTTTTTTCTATATTGGATTTTTTCAGAGTATGAATTTGGAAAGCTGACACATTCTCAGACTGAGACTGAGTATCCACAACAAAGTTGATATTTGAACCTGCTAAATCAATCGAATTACATCCATTAGATCTTTTTTTACCCAGTGCTTTTTCCCAATTAGATAATAAATTATCAGGATTTGCACTGCAGATGTTAACACCGCAGAGGTGACTAACCAGCGATTTATTTATGTCTTTCTCCCAATCTGTTCCTGCCCATAGCCAAGACGAGGTAGGATTCATATTATCTATCGATAAGATAGCACCACCAACTTGTTTTGGGTGAAGATGAAGAGATTGAGCATGAATACCGTTTGTCTTTCGATTTTCGTACCACACAATATCCATTTCTGCACTTTCTAGCCTTTTTCGTTCTTTTTCTAGATCTAAAGAGTCAACAATAACCATATAGCCTCCGTCACCTCCTCTCTTCTTAAGAAAGCGCTCTGCCGATGTATTTTCTTTAACAGGTGTCACTAGCTCTAAAAAAGTATCACCGAGAGGAATAAGAACATTTTCTAAGCCAAATACAATTAACTCCGGATCACTGAATGTTCTTCTAAGCTCGAAAAGATCACAAATGCTATCTGCTAGTAGGTCCATTTCATCCGTAGCAATGACCAATTGTCTTAAACGCATATAAAATTCCTTAAAAAATCTTTTTGAAAAATTAGATTACAAAAAAAAAGTTCAGTCATAAAGTGATTTAAAAGGTACTCTTAGACTTGGTATGGTTTTTGTTAAGTGGAAAAAAAGTAAACTAATATTATGAAATTAAAAAACATAACTAAGATCGGCTTTTTAGATTGGTGGATACTAATTCCTTTAAGCATAGTGATGTACTTAATTTTTCACGTTTTTGCTTACTTCTTTTTAAATATTCTTAATCATAAGCTCAGTGTAAAGGGCAGAGGCGCAGTTCAATTTGTTGGTTACATGATAGTTATTATTCTCATGTTATTTTCATTACTATCATTTTTCTAGTTTCCAAATCGAACACATACCGCGTTATCTAAAGCATTTTGTGTGCAAATTGCAATTTATTTGCTATGATTTCATTTCGAAGGTTCGCAATAATGCCTTAGGGTCTACAAAAATGAGCAGTAATCTTTGTACTTTCCTCCCCAACTAGGCTGCAGGGGGACGCAGCCTTTTTTACTAAAAAATTTCTCAAAAAAACGGCTCAAAAAGAAGAAACCTCAACCTGCATCTCTTTTATTTCTCGGAATCGAATGCGATTAGCAATATTTGGTTTTTTTAGTAGGTTTATTTCTTTAAATGAAGATAGGAGGCCTTGAAACGCTACTTTCGCCTCTAAACGAGCAAGATTAATCCCTGCACATATATGAATACCTAGTCCAAAAGATAAATGTCTGTTTGGTGATCTTGATATATTGAAGATTTCGGGTTCAAAAAATTGTGAAGGGTCTCTATTGGCTGCTGCAATAATCATATGAACTGATGTTCCCTCTGGGACTATTATATCTCCAAGAATTGTCTTTTCCAAACATCGCCGATTATTAATTTGAATTGGCGGTTGAAACCTGAGAATTTCGTCGACTGCTGTATCAATCCTTCTGTGCTCTTTTTGCAATAAACTATACTGATCTCTATTGTTAATAAGCTCATTAAGCCCATGTGACAACATATTTGTTGACGTCTCGTGCCCTGCATTCAGCATAAAAATGCATTGATGAAGCAACTCTGTTTCCGATAATTCGAGACCTTCAGCTTCAATCAAAAGTGAAAGAATTTCATTAGCTTTATTAACATCCTTATGAGTTTTTCGAAATTTTATCTGATCCTTAAGATATTGCTTAAAATTTACAACAGCATACGAGCCTTCATCTAATTGTTTGGGCGTGAGTTTGGGTTCCAAAGCTCCAAGAATTTTATGCGCCCAATCTCTTATTAAATGTCGGTCTTCGCTTGGTATCCCAAGAACGCTACAAACAACATCTACTGGTAACCGAAAAGAAAAATCCGAAACAAAATCAAACTTTTTTTTCTCGTGCATCATGACTAAATAACTATCAACTAATTTATTAATATCCTTTTCCAAACCAAGAATCGATTTAGGAGTAAAAGATTGCTGAAAAATTTTCCTTATCCTTGTGTGATCTGGAGGATCTACAAAAACAACGGAGGTTGTATGGTGTTCAAAAAGGGGTGATGCACCAAATTTTGCTCCAAATTCAGTTTTTTTGTCAGAGCTCCAAATTTTAAAATTTCTATAGACCCCAACGAGATCTTTGTACGATGTTAAAATATAAGAGCCATCAGAGTTTTTGTGAATGGGCGATTTTTCTCGGAGTAAATTATAATACGTATAAACATTATCAATAAAATCAGATGGAGGATTGAAAAGGTCAAAAGATTCGATACCCATAAAATTAGTTTATAAGATGGTTTCAGTTAATTGTAGTAATAATCCACTTACCATTTTGATAAGATTCTGTTTGGATCAAAGTCCCATGTACATCAAATTTTTCCCACAAACCATCTTTATTACCGTTTATGAAAAATTGTTTCTCTTTAATATTTGTATTTAAAAAATAATACACCCAAGCACCATCCTTTTTTCCGTTAGCAAACTTACCTTCGGATTTTTTGACTCCACTCATGTAATATTCAACCCATTCCCCAATTTTTTTACCTTCGGAGAACTCTCCAATTATTTTTAGTTGACCATTGGGATGATAGGACTCTATGTGTCCAGAAAACGGGATATTGGAAAACTTTTTATAAAAAGTATCATCTCTTTTGACAACTTCGTCTATTTTAATTGAAACTTTTTTCTCAGAAGTGTTTTTGTTAGGTTCCTGAATACTTTTTTTGTCTAAAGGTTCGTCACTTTCATCGGGTTTAACCTCGATATATGTATCTAATCGGCCAAAAACCCAATCAACAAAAGTGTTGGTTAGTGTTTGAAGAAAAAATCCAGGTTCTGCCACACTAATTTTAGGGTTAAAAGAACAAAAAAAAACTAAAGCAAACAACAGACTAAATTTTTTCATTACAAGATAATGAGAGAAACACTAAAAAAATGCAATAAATACTATGGTTCTTACTTGCTAATCTAATAAAAATTATATTCTATTTATAGCACTTATTACAGCCTTGATTGGTGCTAACGTAATGGAAGTATCTATTCCTACACCGAATACACTTTTGCCATTTTCATCCGGAACTTTAATTTCTATGTAAGCTGCTGCTTCTGCAGAGGATCCCGAGCTTCTTGTATTTTGGCCAAAATCATTAAGCATAAAAGTTAGTTTGAAAGTATCTCTCATCGCATTTACGAAAGCACTTATTGGACCATTGCCTGTTGAAGAAATTTTTATTTTTTCCCCATTGTGATCTATAGTTGCTTCAACAAATTCGTTGTTATCATCTTTTGACATTTTCTTACTTTTAAATTTGAGTAGAGAAAACGTACCTTTTTCCAAAAATTCTTGCTCAAATATACCCCAAATCATATCTGAAGTTATTTCTTTGCCTGTCTTATCAGCGATGTTCTGTACAGCCTCGCTAAATTGAATTTGAGCTCCTCGTGGTATATTTATGTTATGTTCTTGCTCTAATAACCAAGCAGAACCAGCTTTTCCCGACTGCGAATTTACTCGTATGATTGCTTCATAAGTTCTACCAATATCACTAGGATCAATAGGTAAATATGGAACTTCCCAATGATGGTCATTTGATTTTGAAATTGCTTCCATTCCCTTTCTAATTGCGTCTTGATGGCTTCCCGAAAACGCTGTATGGACTAACAGGCCTGCATAGGGATGACGTTGATGTACAGGTAGCTGGTTACAAAACTCTGCAGTTTCAATAAGGTTATTTATATCAGAAAAATCCAGCTCTGGATCAATACCTTGGGTAAACATGTTTAGTCCTAAAGTCACAATATCTACGTTTCCTGTTCGCTCTCCATTTCCAAATAGTGTTCCTTCAACTCTATCGGCTCCTGCCATCAAACCAAGCTCAGTTGCGGCAACTCCTGTTCCTCTATCGTTATGTGGATGTAAAGATAAAATAACCCGATCCCTATCAGTAAAATTATTGCTCATCCATTCAATCTGGTCTGCATAAATATTGGGGGTAGACATCTCTACAGTTGCTGGCAGATTTATAATTACTTTGTTTTGTTTTGATGCCTTCCAGCAATCTAATACGGTTTCACAAACATCTAGTGCATAATCGAGTTCAGTTCCCGTAAAACTTTCAGGAGAATATTGAAGGGTGAGAGCAGTGTTCGGCAAATGTTTCAATCTCTCAAATACCATTGCCGCGCCGTCTGCCGCAATTTTCTTAACTCCTTCCCTATCTTGTTTGAAAACAACCCTACGTTGTAAAGTAGATACAGAGTTATAAAGATGTAAAATTGCCGACTTGCAACCTTCTAAAGCTTCAAATGTCTTATCAATTAAGTGTTCTCTAGCTTGTGTGAGCACCTGTACTGTTACATCATCCGGTATAAGTTGTTTATCTACTAAGTGTCGACAAAATTGAAAGTCGGTGTCAGAAGCAGATGGAAAGCCGATCTCAATTTCTTTAAAACCCATGGAAACCAGTGTTTCAAACATCCTAAGCTTGCGGGTTGTATCCATTGGCTCAACTAAGGCTTGGTTCCCATCTCTAAGGTCAACGCTGCACCAAATTGGAGGTTTTGTAATAGCTTTACCAGGCCAAGTTCTTTTATTTAAAGAAACGGATTCTGATGGTTTATATTTTGTGTGCTTTTCATTAACGTTCATAGCTTAAAGGTACAGCAAAATAGAATTCTATAAAGCATTTTTCAACTGAATGCATAATAAAAACTAAGCGCTTCTAATGTTGTTTTTCAAAGAATTTGGACATTGGGAACCATGTAGAGGCGATAATTATAAAAAACAAACTAACAAATAACCCTTCAATCGCCATAATATGAGAAATATTTTCAGTAGTAAAAAAATCTGACATTAAATAAATGTTTAACGATCCAAAAGCTCCGCAACCAATAGCTATTGTAAGCAAACTGAAAGTTGAGGAACGGAGCTCTGGAGTTGAATTAATGTAGATAATTGTACTTTGTAACGCGGAATAACAAGCAGTAGCCATTCCGAAAATCAATATAGCTAAGATATACAAGAAAATCGACTCGCTTGAAGCAGCCAGAGAAATAGATAATAAAATAATTGCTAGGTAGGCTATAAAGCTGATCAATTTTCGACTAATCGAAATAACAGTTATTGCAGTTCCACCTAATAGAGCTCCAATCCCTTCTAAGGAAGTGAATATCCCGATATACAATTCATTGGGATTAAATTTTTCAATAAGCAATAGACTTATTAATGCAATAAAGGGGAGAGCGAAAATATTGAAAACAAAAGTCAAAGATATTACGGAAAACAAATTAACGTCGTTCTTTGTTTGTCTAATAACCTTTTTTAGTGATTGTGTATATGTATTTGTATTGCTTGTTAAACTATCCCCCTTTTGAGTTGAAACTAAAAAGGCCGATAGTGCGTACAGAAGAAATAAAAAAAAAGTACCGGCATTAAGGTCAAAATAAGTCAAAAAAATGCCACCAAATAAAGGCCCTAATATTCTCGTAGCATGACTAGACAAAACATCCATAGAAACTCCAGCTGAAATTAAATCTTTGGGTAGAGCATCGGCTAGCATAGGTCTTCGAAATGAAAAATCAATGCTCCATAGCGAGCCACTCATCGCAGAAAGTAGTGCTAGTAAGAAAACATTTATGCCTGAACCTGTTTGTGAGTAGACAAAAACAAGTAAGGAGCATAATGAACAGATTAAACTTGCACCCATTACAACTTTTTTTCTTACTACGAATGCTCCGGCAAAACTAAAAGTTACCCCAGTTACTGCGACCCCAAGCAATCTCACCATTATTAAAAGTGCCGCCAGGGAAGCATTCCCAGTGAGCTTCCATGCAATTACTGAAAACAGAAAGACTTCGAACCATCGGGCTACGCTAGTCAGGAAACCTGCAATAAAGAAAATTGTAAAGGTCTTGGTTTTCCAAATCTCAAATAAAACATGGATATTCATTGAATAAAAAGGAGATTAGCCTTTAAAAAGCAAATCTTCACTCTCCGTGTTTGAGCCTAAATTGAGTTCATAGTTTACCGGATCTGTAGAGCTTATAATTTTACCGCGTCTTACAACAAATAGCCTTGCAGGCTTCAAGCGTATCGCTTCTATAGGGTCTTTACACTGCAAAACTACTAAGTCTCCGTTTGAACCCTTATCTATACCATAATTGTCTAAATGAAGTATGGAGGCAGCATTAGCCGTCACTGCATTAAAGCATGATATCATCTCATCAACGCCCGTCATGTGACAGCAATGTAAGGCCATGTGTGCAACCTCTAGCATATCATGAGAGCCGAGAGGATACCATGGATCCATAACGCAGTCATGTCCAAATGCAACCTTAAGGCCTGCAGTAAGTTGTTCTGGTATTCTAGTTAATCCTCTTCTCTTCGGGTAATTATCTTGCCTTCCTTGTATCGTAATATTAATTAATGGATTGGCTATAATATTTAGATCAGCTTCAACTAGTAATGATATAAGTTTTGTGAAATAGTAATTGTCTAATGAGTGCATAGAGGTGAGGTGAGAACCCGCTACTCGCCCCTTTAGCCCAAGTCTGGTAGTTTCCAATGCAAGTATCTCAACATGCCTCGACAGAGGGTCATCTGTTTCATCGCAATGCAGATCTGTAAGAAGACCACGCTTCTCGGCAATCTCACAAAGCATACGGATCGACTCATGTCCTTCCTCCATAGTTCTCTCAAAGTGAGGAATTCCACCAACTACATCAACTCCCATGTCCAGAGCTGCTTTCAAGTTATCCAAACAATTGGCTCTAAATAAACCATCTTGTGGAAAAGCAACTAATTGTATATCAATAAAATCTTTCATTTGTTCTCTGACATCGAGCAGTGCTTCAACGCCTACTAGGTTTTGGCCAGAGACATCGACATGACTTCGAATTGCTAATGTTCCTCTAGCTATTGCCCACTTACAAAACTTTAGAGCCCGCTCCTTTATAGCATCAGCAGTGAGATTTGGCTTCAATTCTCCCCACAGTTTTATTCCTTCAAGTAGCGTGCCACTTTTATTCACACGCGGTAGTCCATAACTTAGTGTTGCATCCATATGAAAATGGCTGTCAATAAATGGGGGAGTAACAAAGTGAAAATCAGCGTCTATGCTGGGAATGTTATCTACAGTAATTTTTGATGCTATGTCTTTAATAACGCCTCCCTTGATTAAAATATCTTGGGGAGTTTTTTTTTGTAATAATAAGCAGTTTTTTACCAATAAATCAGTCATGCAATTCCTCTCTTTTTTTTAATGTCTTTCACCACGTCGGAATGGGATCAAGAGTGCCTTTGGATATCTTGTTCTTTTGGCTGCAATTACCATTGCAACAATACTCAACAAAAAAGGAAGCATGAGAAAAAATTGATAAGGAATAATGGCTCCAGCCAATTGTTGAGCTCTCACTTGATATGCATCCAGTCCTGCAAAAAGAAGTGCTCCTATCAGAGCTCGTTCAGGTTTCCATGATGCAAATATTACCAAAGCAATAGCAATCCATCCCCTTCCATTTATCATTCCGAAATAAAATGCGTCAAATGCAGACAATGTTAAGTATGCGCCCCCCACCGCCATCAATGCACTTCCCAATACCACTGCAATAGTTCTTACTAAAAAGACATCAATTCCCTGTGCTTCAAGTGCCATGGGGTTTTCGCCAGCCATTTTTATTGAAAGGCCGAGAGGTGTGGAGTTCATTAACCAAAATGCAAATACTACAACTAAAATTGCCAAGTAAGTAAAGGGCGTATGCTGAAAGAATGCTGGGCCTAAAAAAGGCAGTTCCGATAAAAAAGGGATATCAATGGGTTGGAAGGGTTTGATTTTAGGTGGCGTTGTTGATGCTGGTAAAATGAGCTTGAAGCAAAAAAAACCTAGTGATGATGCTAACATTGTTATTCCAATGCCTGTAACATGCTGTGATGCCCCCAAATAAACAGTAAATACAGCATGTAGAAGCCCAAAAATTCCACCGATAACTAGAGCGGCCAATATTCCCGTATACAGGTCGGCTCCAAGATAAACGGTCATCCATCCAACCATTGCACCAATTGACATTATTCCCTCTATGCCAAGGTTCAAAACGCCTGCTCGTTCACATAATACTTCTCCAATTGTGGCAAGGATTAGAGGACAGGCTATTCTTATAGTTGCTGCCCAAAATCCAGCAGTGAAAATTATTTCTATGAATTCAATCATCTTTTTTAGCTCCGAAAAACAATACTCTGTAGTGAACAAATACAAGGCTTAAAAGTATGCACAATACAGTCAACGCAACTATTACATCTGCCAAATATGTGGGCACGTTCATCGCTCGACTCATCGCATCCGCGCCAACATAAATTGATGCTAAAAAGATTCCCGAAAATATCACTCCTATAGGGTTAAGATTAGCAAGCATTGCAACAGCTATCCCTGCATACCCAAACCCAGGAGATAGATCCAAAGTAAGGTAACCTTTCAACCCAGCGGTTTCAGTTACCCCTGCCATTCCAGCCATCCCACCGCTGAGAATTGCTACGATTAATACAGTCTTGAAAATAGGCACACCTGCATGTGAAGCAGCTGAGGCATTTAATCCAACTGATTTAATGCGATACCCGATCACAGTTTTACTTAAAATAAACCAAACAGAAAAAGCTAAAAAGACAGAAATAATAAAACCAAGGTGAAGTCTAGTTTTTGAAAGAACTTGAGGTAAAACACCTTCGTCAATTACTGATTTTCCTTGAGGCCAACCCAATGACATCGGATCCTTCCAAGGGCCTTCTAATAAATAGCTTACAAGCAAAACTACTACAAAGTTTAACAATAGGGTGGTTACTACTTCATCAACTTTATAATAGAGTTTCAATAGTACCAAAGGTAAAAGTAGTAAACCCCCAGCAAGCGCCCCCATAACAAATAAAAATGGGATCATAAGGGTGCTAGGTAAGACAATTAATCCAGTGCCAAAAAAAGTTGTTGCTAACGCTCCAAAATACAACTGGCCTTCCGCTCCAATATTCCAAAATTTTGCTTTAAAAGCTATCGACGCGGCTAGGCCTGTCAAAATTATCGGTGTTGCTCGAGCAAGTGTTTCTGCAAATGAATTTTTTGATCCAAAGGCCCCAATAATTAACTGGTAATAAGACTCAAATGGATTCGCTCCTGCAAGAACAATTAAAATGCCAGCTAAAATTATTGCGATTAATATCGCTATAAAAGGAGATAATATTATAAGCCAGTAGGGGCTTTTAGTTCTTTCTTCTAGTCTAAACTTTAACATTAGAAACCTTCACCTGCCATTTGAAGTCCAATAGAAAGTTTATCTGTAGTACTAGTTTTTATGGAATTAGATAAACTGCCTTTATACATAACCGCAATATCATCGGACATAGAGAGTAATTCATCTAGATCCTCTGATATTAAAACGATAGCTGACCCATTCCGCTGAGCTGCGAGAAGTAATTTCTGTATAGAAGCTATCGCCCCTTCATCTAGCCCACGGGTTGGCTGACAAGCAATTATTATTTTGGGCTTTCTCATTAGCCAACGCCCTAGAAGAAGCTTTTGTACATTTCCACCAGAAAGCAATCTGCTTCGCTGTCTAATTGATTGCATTCTTACATCATATGTTTCGCAAAGCTCTTTACTTCTATCAAACGAGGCCTTTCTGTTTATAATTCCAAGGCTATTTCTAAAAAATCGGTCATCCATTTCTGTCATAATGGCATTTTCCCAAATCTCCATATCTCCGACTATTCCGTCACTATTTCGATCTTCAGGTATATAGGCAACACCCAAATCCATAAATGTTTTTGGTGATACCAAGACATTTCCAGCTCCCTCAAAGATAATCTTCCCCCGAGTTGCCTTCAAATGTCCCGACAGGATTTTTGCTAAAGTGGTTTGACCATTTCCAGCAACACCTGCAATACCTAGTATTTGACCACCATACAAATTCAGATTGATCGCGCTTAAGTTTGGTGCATCGGTTTTGTTATACGAAATATCTAGTAAGCTCAGGATTATTGATTTTCTAGATATTTTTGTTTTTTGAGGATAGTCTATTTTTTTTCCAACTATCATTTCAGCAATTTCTTCTCTGTTAGCAGAATTGGTATCTGTTTCACCAACAGAGGAGCCGTTTCTCAATACTATTATTCGATCGCTGACGGCAAGTATTTCGTTGAGTTTATGTGAAATTAAAATTACCGATAACCCTGCCTTAACCATATTTCGAATAGTTGAGAATAAAGCATCTGTTTCTTGAGGGGTTAGGGCCGCAGTAGGCTCATCTAAAATTAGTAGCTTGCAGTCTAAAAAAAGAGTTTTTAAAATCTCTATTCTCTGTTTTTCGCTAACCGATAAGTTAGCAACAAGCTCATCGGGATCAATAGCCAAACCAAACTTTTTCGATAACTCTAAGATTTTTGTTCTAGCGTGCCTTTTGGGTAAGGACAAAGAGAAAATTGACTGCCTACCTATAATAATATTTTCTAAAACGGTCAAATTTTCAGCTAGCGTAAAGTGCTGATGGACCATTCCAATTCCAAGCTTGATAGCATAACTGGTATTACCAAATTCTATTGCATTCCCCTCAAAATATACATTACCAGTATCCGGTGTATAGTGACCGAAAAGGATATTCATCAAGGTTGTTTTACCCGCACCATTCTCTCCTAGAATTGCCAACACCTCGCTCGTTTTTACATCAAAGCTAATTTTATTATTGGCATAAAAATCGCCAAACTTTTTTGTAATTTTTTCTACTTTTAGGAGTGCGGTCATTATCAAAATACCACTCCCACTCTGTTGAATGGGAGTGGTGTTTTATTTAGAAGGTAGACTTTGGTTCGACGTCATTTATTTCTACGGTAAACTTACCCTTTTTAATATTATCCGCAAGAGTAGCCACTTGTTCTTTTACTGCAGATGGTATCTTACTTTCAAACTCATAATATGGAGCTAGAGATGCACCGCCTTTGGCCATCATAGTCCAATTATGATATTCCTCTGAGGAAAAGGTGCCTGACTTCACCTTGGCTATAGCATGATCTATGGCGCCTTCCATATGCCAAAGGGCTGAGGTAACAACCACGTCTGTACCATTTTCCTCTTTGTTCATATCATTTACATTTCCAAATGCTAAAATGCCTTTTTCTCTGCACGCATCAACTACACCTGCTCTCTCCGCGTAAAGAATATCGCAGCCAGCTTCAATCTGTGCAAACGCTGCCTCTTTCGCTTTTGGTGGGTCGTACCATGATCCAATAAAGGTGACTTTAAATTTAATGTCTGGCTTAACAGATTTTGCTCCATTCATAAAAGCATGAAATAGTCTATTAACTTCACCGATGGCATATCCACCAACCATACCTATTTTTTTAGCTTTTGTCATATGGCCCGCAACAATTCCCATTAAATAGCAAGGTTCATGTATGTAATTATCAAAAACAGAAAAATTATTTCCATGTGGCTTAAAGGGATCACCCATCAGAAAAGCAATTTCTGGGTAGTCATCAGCGACTTTTCTGGCCTCTTTACTAATACCAAAGGCTTCTCCAACAATCATATTTATGCCACTATCACAATATTCCCGCATTACTCTCACATAGTCTGTATTTGCCGTGCTCTCCGAATATACATACTCAATCTCACCCCGCTTTGCTGCTGCATCTAATGCAAGGTGTAATCGAGCTACCCATTTCTGTTGTGTCGGCACCGTATATATCCCGGCCACCTTAAGTTTGCCGCTTGCCATTACAGGTAAAGAGCTAATAGCAGTAACTAAAGCGGCACTTCCAACGGCGAACTCCCGCCTGTTTAAAATCAATTTAGGCATGATTCTCTCCTGAACTTGTTTAATATTGTAAAATGTTACTACACTTGGCTGGGATTTTACTAATTAAATGTCCTGAGTTAACGCTGGATCAGTTTTCATGCCGATCTATAATTATCAAATTTATAGGTTTTAAGGCTAACCTGACAACCTAGGCGCTTCCTGCTGTACCAAAGCCAAAAGCCAATCAATTTGTTCCTCTTGATGAATGCTCCAATTCTTGGGCGCTAAGGATACTTTTTGAGCTCTACACCTAAATACAAAAGCTTTGAACGAGCTTACAATTTTTTTGGAAGTTACCGCTGCTTTTTCTCCCTTAAATTGGTTAAAAAATACATTGAAACGCCTCGAGCTCCCGTTTTCTTTAAACTTTATCTTGTTGAAAACAAACGATTTAATAAATCGAGGAGTGAATTCATCAATCCCGATATCATTCAACTCTGCAAGTATATCGTTCGCACAATCATTTAGGAAATCCTTGCTAACTTCTTCATAATGTTTCGATAAGCCATCACTGTATTTCTGTGCATTAGCTAAAATTGAGGTGCTGCCGGTGAGTGCATCGCCTACAATCACCCCAATCGCTACTCCCAATATCCATTCTGGACAGTAGTTTGACATGACCTTACAACCTTTGTTTATTGCAAATAGGAAGTTAAGACGTTAACACTGTAGTAATAAAAATCAATTCAATATTAATAGGACGTAGGGTCAAACTAGATCATTAGGCTCATAGAAAATGAAAATTGTGAAAAATTAAGAGCAAAATCGTATTTCGAAGGACCTGTTGATATAAAGCAAAAAATATTGGAATTGATCTATAGTTTTATTTCTATACATCCATTATTGAAACTTTTTGCATCATGACATCACCAACCCAATCTAAATCTTGGACCTGATCCACTTGCCAACCAGGTGGAGGGAGACCTTTAGATCCCGATCTCATTGAAAATAAAAAAGCTCTGAAGTTTGTCACAATATATTTTTCTGTGCCTGTAGGGGTTCTTTCCCCTTTAAATTCAGAGGAAAATATTCCAGATAACTTTCTTACTGAACCATCATCTTTGCTCTTTATTTTCTTATGAATGTATCCTCGAATTATCTCTTCCGCTGCACTTCCAGCATCGACCTCAACAAGAGACGCAAGCATTTTTTCTGCACAGACTTGAATAAAGTCGGGTGATATTTCTGAGTAATGTTCATCGATAGCTTTCGAATACTTTTTGACAATTGTGTTTATGGGTGCAGAGGAAATCAAGGTTTCTCTGGCGGTATTTGCGCAAAATATGCAGAGTATCCACCCTGGGCAGTGTAGAGCCATTGATATGAAATCCTAATGATAAAATTTGTAATGATATTATTAGCATATTTTTATATGTCTTAACAATAAAAACCAAGCTTAAATATTAGATTAGTACTTTTATATTCTAATAAAAACATTCGATCTTTTCAGACATTTTTTCGGGCGTTTCCCTTCTATTAAAAAAAGTTAAAACTCGACCATCTTTATTTATGAGATATGAAAAGGTTGAGTGATCAACTAAATACGACTGATCTTCGTTATCAATTTTATTTGATCTCCCAAAAACCCCGTATTCTTTCTTCAGGGAATCTATTTCATCCTTTGATCCGGTTAAAGCAATCATTGAGTCATGAATGAATTCAGAGAAATCTTTCAAGCGATCTGCTGTGTCTCGTGATGGGTCAAGAGTAATAAAGATTAAATTAATGTCCAACTGCTTTTCATCCATTATGTCTTTCACGTATGCATTTCTTTCTAAATCGTAGGGACAAATATCAGGACAATAACTATATCCAAAATAAACCAAAGAAAGTCTAGTATCTTGATCTTCTAAAGAAAAAAAACTTTCATTCTGATCAATTAATTCTATTGGTCCGCCTAATCCGTCAATAAAATTAGTCGATTCATTACAGCTTGCAGATCCTGAGAATTCTTTATAAATGTTATAGGAAAATGAGAAGATTATTACCAGCCCTGAAAGAAGTAACAAATAGGAAAATTTAGAATTTTGGGGTAACATTTACAAATTTCAAAGATTAATAAGTTAGCTCAATTTCAATCCATTAACGTCAAAAAAGATTAATGTTTTTTAACAACTGCATTCTATATTTGCGGGATCCAAAAGCTTGTATGTCTTCAAAAGGTATAATTGTCAAATAAAATTGCACTTAGCCAAGAAACCGAATACAAGATAGCTTCACGACAGTAGTCAGAATTAAAAAGGAGTTCAGGAGCGTTTTATAAAATGGTTAAAGAACTGGAAACCGGATTTAAAAATTTTCGAGCCACCTATTTTGAAAAAAAGGGTAAAATTCTTCAGAAACTTGCTAAGGATGGGCAGTCTCCAAAAACGATGGTTATTTGTTGCTCGGACTCACGTGTAGAACCGTCTATGCTGTTCGGTACGGGTCCAGGCGACTTATTTATTGTTAGAAATGTAGCAAATCTTGTTCCTCCGTTCACTTCCAAAAATAGCGTAAGCACCGGTGCAGCCTTAGAATATGCTGTGAAAAATTTAAGGGTGAAAGACATTATTGTGCTAGGGCATGCGCACTGTGGTGGTGTTGCAGCTTTGTGTAAGAAAATCAATAATAAAGAAGTAGATACAAAAGACCAATTAACCGATTTTATAGAAAGCTGGGTTGATATTGCTAAACCTGCGTTGTCTGAAATTGATTTTAATGACAAAAAAGAAAATATCGAAGTGAATTCAGAAAGAGCAGTTGTGGTATATTCCTACAATAATTTGCTCAGTTATCCTTGGATATATAATGCGATAAATAAACAAATTTTAGAAATTCATGCATGGTGGCTGGATTTCAAATCAGTTACATTATGGAAAAAAGCAAAAGAATCTGATGCATTCGAGCCCATGGAGTTCTGAATTTAATGAGTGCTGATCAAGAAACTGTAGACACATATAATAAGCACATTTCAGATTACAAAGAACTTATGTCAAAAGAGGCTAAAGATACAAATCTTGATCTTTTTATGAAAAAGATAGTTAGTAAGGGAAAGGTGCTTGATCTTGGTTGTGGTACAGGTTCCGCGTCACTTGCGCTTTTGAAAAGAGGCTTCGCTCCCTTCCCTATAGATGCCTCTCAAGAGATGGTAAAAGCAGCGGAATCCTTATTAAAAATTAAGGCAAGAAATATATCTTTTGATGAGATAGATGAGCATAATTTTTATGATGCAATTTGGGCCAATTTTAGCCTACTCCACACACCAAAAAAACAATTTCGTGATATTTTGAAGAAACTATTTTTTGCTCTTAAGAAAGAGGGACTTCTTTTTTTAAGTCTTAAACGAGGAAAAGGGGAATGTCGTGACAGGTTAGGTAGGTTTTATAGCTACTATCAAAAAAAGGAAGCGGAGAAATTTCTTGAAAAAGCAAATTTTCAAACTAAAAACTTCACTGAGGGGCGGAGTGTAGGTTTGGCTGGTGACAAGGAAAGTTGGATGGGTTTTTTTTGCGAAAAGATTTTAAAATAATGTGGTTCAAATTTATTCAAGTCACTCTGATAACCTTTGTTGGGCTTTCTGGTTGCATGAGTAATGAAGAATACAAGGCTAGACTAGAAAATACCTTTTCTACTGAATGCCAGAGGGCAGGGTTTCAAGTAAATACAAAGGCCTATAAACTCTGTATGGAAAACAAAAGAGACTTAAATAAAATAGAGCAACGAAACAGATTAAACTCATCAATAAATGCTACTACAGCTTTACCTGCTAACTCTGGAAGTAACTTCTCTTTTTCATATACCGTCAGGCTAAATTAAATTTTTTGGATAGATTAATAATACCCGAAGTCCTACAATTTAATTTTTTATCTTTTTTTTAAAATGAGAACGAATACCAATCAAATAGGAATGATTTTCATAGTAATTGGAATGCTTATTTACAGCTTCCATGACTTGGCTGTAAAAATAATTGCTGCTGACACAACCATATTTCAGCTTTTCATAACACGTGCAGTAGTTGGGATAATAGTTACTTTGAGTATCTTAAAGTTTTCAAATTATAACTTTAAAATAATTCCCTTTTATCCGAAGCTGACATTAATAAGGTGCGTGCTAATGCATTTCGGTTTCTTTATTTTCTTTATAAGTTTAGAAAAATTGTCACTTTCCACGGTAACAGCGCTGTTTTTTGCCGCACCGTTTTTCATCACTATTTTGTCTGCGATAATTTTATCAGAGAGAATTGGCTTTGTGAGAATTTTGATCATACTTCTTGGGTTCATTGGGGTATTTTTTATAGTAAAACCTTTCAAAGAGTCTGAATTTAGTTTTTTTATGTTGGCGCCTTTATTCACAGCGTTTTGTTATGCTGTAGCAATGGTAATATCTAAGTATACTCGAGAGAATGAGAACGCGTTTCTTCAAGCATTTCAGCAGTATTCCGTTAGCCTACTTCTTTCACTAGTCACTTATGTGATGATTTTAGTACTTCCCTTAGAATATATAGATAAAGAGGAATGGAGATTTGTATTTGGTTCAATTCACTTTGATGATTATTACATTCTGATTTCAATTGCTATATTATCAATTTTTGGAACTCTTGGCATGACATCGCTGATTCATGCTTACCAAGTTGGATCTCCAATAACCAATGGGCCAACCGAGTACGTTTTGTTAATTTTAGCAATAATAAATGGTTATTTCTTTTTTGGTAATATTCCAGATTATTTATCTTTATCAGGGATTATTATTATAATCCTTGGAGGGTGGGGGTTGTTTTTTAGGGAACATCAACGAAATAAGACAAAGGAAAAAGTTTCCCTTACGTAAATTTCTTGACTTTTTTTCATTTAAATCAAACACTATATGCGGTTGCAATTGCATGGAACGCCAACATGGATTTAAATGCTGTTGAACAATTAAAAAATGTACTTTCTTCTATGAGTTTTGAGAAAGACCAAATTATCTATGAGGAAGGCGAACCTACAGGCGATGGATATATTTTGTCTATAGGCAAAGTACGGCTCTTTAAAAAAGCAGGTGATGGAAAACTGACAGAAAAGCAGACTGTTAACTCAATGCAGGTTTTTGGTGTGTGGAATTCCATATTAGGAAACAACGTACGACTATTCACTGCGAGGGCATTGGAAAAGTCATCCGTATTGATCATTCCAAAAGCAACTCTCAATAAAAAATTGTCAACTCTTGATCCTTTTCTCAGATTGCTTTTTCGGCAAGCACTTACCAATAACGAAAATTTTGAGTGAAAAATAAATTTTATTCAAATAATCAGATTGTTTTAAGTTTTAAAAATCCAAATTGACGACAAAAAAATATTAAACCTAAGACAGGTCCTGGAAGTAAGATCCAAACAAAATAAAGACCAAGAGACTCATAAAAGCTGGTGGTTAAGAAAATAGTGATCATACTTATCGAGAAGCCAATACAATTCTGAGTAGTTAAAGCCGTCCCAACTAGATGTTGCGGACAAACTCTGGCGGAAATTGCAGAAAATTGGGGTGAGTCTGAAATAACGAAAAACCCCCACACTATTAATAAACCTAAATCAATAAAAAAGTAAAGATTGCCTGCAAGGGGATAGATTACACATATTGATAGACTGAAGGCTAACGAAAGTGAGGCAATTCTACTGCTATTTAGAGATTTCGCTAAAATCCCACCCAAAACACAACTTACAAAGCCCAATCCAATAATTAGGAAGCTCAGCAGTGAAACCAAAAACTCTTGATCATGGATTTGATGTTGTGAGATTGATATTGATATAAGAATAGGCACACAAGTCCAGAAAGCATATAACTCCCACATGTGCCCAAAATAGCCAACTGCAGAGGCTAAATAATTTTTGTTTTTTAAAAGCTCACTGAATTGATCTAACAGACGAAAAGAAGATTTTTTATTCGTAATTAAATGGGGCCCGTCACCTATAAGATATATCGTTATTCCTGCAATGTAGCATAGCCCCGAAGTTAAAATAACGGTATATTGCCAATCAAATGAAATACCCAAAGCTCTTATTAGATAAGGTAATGAGGAGCCCAGAACAAGCATGCCTACAAGAAGGCCTAGCGTGTTGGGTGCCTTTTGGGGATCCCAACTAATTATGAGTTTCATACCAATGGGATAGATGCCAGCTAAAGCTATCCCAACAACTAATCTGGAAAAAATAACAAAGCTAAAAGGTATTTCTCCAAATATGATGAAAGCGTTGAATGTTGCCCCTAAGAAACAGCAAAGCATAACAATTCGTGATGGTTTGAATTTGTCAGCAAATCCAGTAATAGTGAATAATAACGTACCTATAATGAAACCGAACTGCACAGAATTTGTTAAATTACCAAGATCACTAACCGATAGAGACCATATTCCTTCAATTTGCTTCAGTACGCCATTGGTACTGAACCATAAAGAGGTCCCGAACATTTGGGCAATGACTATTAGTACGATTGGATTATTCATCGATCGGAAAACGGGAATCTCTAAACTTTATAGCTTTTCTCATTCCCTCTTTTCTAGCAATTTCCATAAATTTCTTTTTGTCTGGTGATCCTTTGGATTCTATCTGGTAGTCTATTTCAAGGCTCTTTTCCAATGCTTGATGTAGTCCAGCTATTTCAAAACTTTGGTTAATAGCCTTTTTAGTTTTTTTGACTAAATTTGGATCAATTACAGAAATGTGTTTTGCAACTTGCATTGATCTCTTCAAGAGACGAGCATTCGTTGTTACCTCGCTGACAATTCCTAATTCTAAAGCTGTTGATGAAGTTATGTTGTCTTGACCTAATAAAATTATTTTTTTTGCCGCTTTCATTCCTATTACCCAGGGTAACACCATCGTAACTATTCCAGCACCAAACTTAAGTTCAGGTTCTCCAAAAAATGAGTCTCTTGCGCAAATCGTAAAATCACACGCGAGAGATAGTTCAAATGCTCCAGCTAAACACGCCCCTTTTACTGCTGCTATAGTCGGCTTTGGGCTATTCCAAAATCGCATGATAGTTTGGTAGTCTAGTTCCAGAATTGGCTTCCATTGCTCACCTCGAGGGTCTTTCTCCATTTGATCTTTCAAATCAAACCCAGAGGAAAAGGTGTCGCCTTTACCATTGATTAATATTACCCTTACTTTTTCATCATTTTCTGCTCTGTCCATTAAAACATTTATCTGTTCCAATGTTTCTGCATCAAGCGCGTTGCGTCTCTCTGGTCTATTTATAGTGAGTATTGCTATGTTATCACTTACCGAATAGAGCATTTTGTCTAAACTTTTCATTTTTTAACTATAACCGGTCTTGAAGATAAAAGCGATGCTGACTCGTAAAATGATCAGTCTTTGGCTACCAGATTATTTATATTTTTATTTTGTTTAGACGAAGTGTAGGTTACGTACGCTGACGATAGTATAATCAATGAAGCCCCTATAGAGAACCAGAGGCTAATGGTTTCTTCAAAGAAGATAAATCCTATACACGAAGCCCAAACTATTTGTACGTAGGAAATAGGTTGCGTGATCGTAATAGGAGCAAGCTTTAAAGCCATTGTCATGGTAAAATGGCCGGCAGTTGCAAACAAAGCCACAATACCCAAAAATAAAACGTCCTGAAGACTTGGCGTTACCCAAAAAACTACCGCAAAGGGAGCTAAAGTAATAGTTACAATGAAATTGAGAGCAACGAGAATTTCAAGAGTACTCTCGGTTGATGAGAGCTTTTTTGCCAGTATATATGAGGCAGCAAAGAACAGTGTTGCTATCACCATAGACAACTGTCCGGTTGCAATGCCACTAGCGGTGGGCCTTATAATTATGATCATACCGATCATGCAAATTACTAATGCCCCTATGATGCTTGCGGAGAATTTTTCCTTTAGAAAAATAAAGGCAGCTATTGATACGAAAATTGGCGTTATATAACCTATTGCTGTGACTTCAGAGACCGGGATCCTTGCCATCGCAAAAAACCAAAGAATAACCCCAAAGCCATGCGCTAAACCTCTAGCCCAATAAAACTGTCTATTGTTTTTATTCCGTTCTAAAATGAACATTTTTACTATTAATGGGATGAAGAATATTGTGCTAATTATGTATCGGATAAATGCAGCTACGGGTGCAGGAATATCACTGCCTATATATCTTACTATGCCCGTAACAATTGCAAAGAGAAGCGTGGTAACCACCATCCAAAAAATTGCCTGTATATTTTTCATTTATTTTCTTTCTACTTTGTTGGTATTCTCTTTTACACAAATGGTCAAAGACTAATATTCGAGGTTAGGATGTGTGGAAGGTTTGTGCTTTCAAACTTTATAGAAGTTAAAGACTTCCATGATGTTTTAATTGAACCTTCATATAACATTGCTCCCTCACACTGCACATTAATTTTTAGTCAGGAGATGAGACCAGATTTTTTAGAGTGGGGGTATTCTCCTAATTGGGCAAAAAAGCCTATGAATTTAATAAATGCCAAATATGAAAGTTTGGATATTAAGCCTAGTTTCAAGGATTATGAAACCTGCGTATTCGTCGCAGATGGTTGGTTTGAATGGAAAAAAACCACCACAGGCGAAAAGCAACCAATATTTATTCACGCCGATCAGAATATTTTTTACTTTGCCGGTATTAGAAATGCATCAGGAGCAGCTATAGTAACAATCGATGCCCATCCAAGCCTCGCTAACATCCACCATAGGCAGCCAATGTTGTTAGATCAGGGGGAGACATCCTATTGGCTAAAAAACAAGCAAAAAATTTCTTCTTCTAATCTGCTTGAAAAAATAAAATCTTACCCAGTGAGCAAATATGTTAACTCGCCCATAAATAATGACCAAAGGTGCATTTTGAAAACTCAGGTGGATCAATGAAAAATGTTTTCACAATATTTTCCTTAATGTTTCTGTGAAACGCTCAAAATCGTTTGTATTATTCCATAGGTGAGGTGTTATTCTTAAATTCCCACCTCTCTCAGAGATAAATATTTTTTTCTCTGCTAAGGTTTCTAGAATGTTAGTGGGTGCTTCAGAAGGTAGTTTTGCACCTATAAAATGAGGACCTCTGTTTTCGGCTCTTGGAATTTGCAAACCCAAGTCGCTTAGATTTTTGCAAAGAACCAAGTTTGAGTGGTATAAGGTATTTTGAATATTTGCTATACCCCACTTCCTAATTTGACGAAGTGCCTCTAATACACCAGGAACAAGGGAAAAATTTGATCGTTGTCCCATATCATATCTAATTGCACCTGGTTCATATTGATCTTGATAATCGACGAGTTTTGCAAAATCCTTACTATTTTTTCTTGTTATCCAACCCTCTTCAAGTGGTTGCCCACTATGGTATTTTGGAGAAACATAAAGAAACCCAGTTGAGTAGGGACCAAGCATCCATTTATAATTTGCGACTATTCCAAAAGCAGGATCTATTTTGCTTAAGTCTATGTCAAAGGCACCCGCTGATTGAGTAAGGTCTACTACAAGTTCAGCATTACAATCCAAACATTTTGCTTTGACTTTCTCTAGATCTATGAGTGATCCATTGGTCCATAACACATTTGCAGTTGCGCATACGCTAACTCGTTCATCTAAAGCGTTGATTATATGATCTGTGGCGGCTTCACCATCAGGGACATTTACAGTTTTGATTTCAGCACCTTTTCGCTCGGCAATACGCCTCCATGGATAGACATTTGATGGAAATTGATCGGACAGAACAAGTATCTTTGACTCTTCTGGGATATGTAAATTATTTGCCGCAGTTTGAACACCATAAGAGGCGGAGGGAATAATAGCTATGTTGCTCGCAACAGTATGCATAAGAGTTGAAAATAAATCCCGAGCCTCTTCTATATCGTCAAAAAAATTGCTTATCTTAAGTTTCCATGGATTGGCTTTTAACCGACTTCCACTATCTATGGCACTTACGACGCTGGTCAAAAGGGGTGACATATATGCGGTATTTAAATATGCAACGTCTTCAGGAATATCAAAAAGATGTCTCTGGCAAGGGATCATGTGTTCTTTTTTAAACTAGGATAATTCTGCAATGCCCTCAGCCGCTTTTTTAAATGCACTGTCAGTTATCTGAAGATCTTCTTCAGTGAGCGCAAGGTGTGTGTAAAGCTTAGCATCGGCTTTGAGTATTCCGTGTTCTCTAACTATTTGATTAAATGTTTTTGAATATTCGGCCTTATTTTTCTTAGTATCGCGGTAATTAATAACAGGTGTCTCAGAAAAAATAATATCGAAAAGTGTTGGATCACCAACAATTTGAAAATCTATATTATTAGTCTTAAGATGGTTTGACACGCTGTCAATTAAAAACTGTCCGTTTTCTCTTATCCTCTTATAAGCACCATCTCTTCTCAGTATCTCCATTGTTTTTAAACCAGCTGCCGCTGCCAATGGGTTTCCACTAAGGGTACCTATTTGGAAAGTAAACTTCTCTTCGCCAACAATATTTTTGTCAAAATGACTCATAATTTCTTTTTCACCTGCAATAGCCGCTAGCGGTAAACCACCTCCAATGATCTTCCCCAGAGTGCATATGTCAGGGACTACTCCATAAAGCTCTTGTGCCCCACCGTAGGCTAGCCTAAAACCAGTTACGATTTCATCAAAAATTAAAAGTGCGCCAATTCTTGTTGTTTCAGCCCTTAGATGCTCTAAAAATCCTTTTATCGGAGGAATTATTCTTTGAAGCGGCTCTACAATTACCCCAGCAATTTGATCTGAATACTCATTCATAATCTCTGTAGCAACTTGAGGATCGTTGAATGGTGCAACCAAAATATCATCTCTAACTGCTTCAGGTATTCCTGCTGAATCTGGCACTGCTAATGGAAAGTTTACCATTTTGTTAGGTGCAAGGCTCATTAACGAGTCTCCACTCATCCCATGATATCCTCCTTCAAACTTGAGGATTTTATTTCTACCCGTATGTGCTCTCGCCAATCGCATCGCGTACATATCAGCTTCACCACCGGAGCTTACAAATCTAATTTGCTCAGCACATTTCACGGCTTTACAAATCTCCTCAGCTAACTCAATTCCTTTGGAATTATTGGTAAAAAAAGTAAGGCCTTCACCAAGTTGCACTCGTATAGCGTCTAATACTTCTTCATTTCCGTGTCCCAGTATCATTGGCCCTGAGCCAATTAAAAAGTCGATATATTCTTTGTTATCTTCATCCCATACGCGTGAGCCCAAACCCTTTTTTAGGCTAATGCTAGGATCAAAATTGCCAAAACCGGCTCCTGGAAGGACTTTCTGTGCTCGGCTGTGCCACTCTTTTAGGGTAATATTCTTGTTCATTTTGTTTTTCTATATAGGAAAAGGCGGATAATTTTCCGCCTTTTCAAATTAACGTCCGTCTAAATTATATTACTTCAGCGCAGCGTTTGTAATTTCGTTAGTCCACGCGCCTGATGGTTTCTTTGTTATGACAGGATCAGAGTCTCCAGACATTAAAACCTGTACGGTTCTTTCATAATCTGCAGGATCAAGTGAACCATTAGATCCAGCTGTGAGCTTTGCAATCTCGCCCATCATTCTGACTTGATGCTTCTCGGTTTGCACACCGGCATCATCGTTATCTAGAATAATCATCGCAGCTTCTTTGGGGTTTGCTTCTGCATACTTCCAACCTTTCATGGATGCTCGAACAAATCTGACCATTTTGTCTTTAAATGCGGCGTCGCTCATATTTTTCTCGTGTACATATAAGCCATCCTCAAGGGTTGCAGCTCCTTCTGTCTGGTATTTGAAAACTGTCAGCTGTTCGGGGGAATATCCTGCATCTCTCACAACCCAATATTCATTATAGGACATGGTAGATACGCATGCCGCCTGACCCTCTGTTAATGGCTCAACACCCCATCCTTGTTTTAAAACAGTGACACCATTCGCACTACCGTCAGTTTTTAAGCCTAATCTGCTCATCCAGCTTAAGAACGGATATTCGTTTCCATAGAACCAAACTCCCAAAGTTTTTCCTTTGAGATCAGCAGTAGTATTCACGCCCATATCTTTCCGGCAAGTAAGCATCATACCTGAGCTTTTAAAGGGTTGGGCTATATTTACCAGTGGAAGTCCTTTTTCTCTCGCTGCTAAAGCTGACGGCATCCAGTCAACCATGACATCGGCTCCACCACCCGCTAAAACTTGAGCAGGAGCGATATCTGGTCCTCCTGGTTTAATAGTTACATCTAGGCCTTCAGCATCATAAAAGCCTTTATCTTTTGCTACATAATACCCAGCGAATTGGGCTTGAGTAACCCATTTTAACTGGATTGTGACCTTGTCAGCAGAAAAAACAGCTGATGCACTTAATATAAAAGCGCAGGTCAGAATTGATAGAATCTTCTTCATTTTTTTCCCTCTTAGTTTTTCTTTAATTGTTAATCAAATTCGATTGATACGCAATGTTATTTTTGTTGGCTGGGATGCCAAAAGGTTGTGCGCCTTTCAATTAATGCTATTAAGCCATAGAAAAGACAACCAGCCATTGCCGCAACAAAAATTTCGGCCCAAACCATATCCAATGCAAAACGACCAACTTCAGAAGATATTCGAAAACCCATTCCTTTTATCGGAGATCCAAAAAACTCTGCAACAATTGCCCCAATCAACGCTAAAGTTGAACATATTTTTAACCCGTTAAAGATAAAGGGCATCGCGGACGGCAAGCGAAGTTTGAGTAGTGTTTGGCTGTAGGACGCGTTGTAGGTTCGCATAAGATCTTGGCGGCTGGGATCTATGAGCTCCAATCCTTGAACGCTATTTACAAGCATCGGGAAATAAACCATTACTACAACTATAGCACATTTCGATTGCCAATCAAAACCAAACCACATTACAAAAATTGGTGCCATTCCCACAATCGGTAGTGCGGATACGAAATTGCCCAACGGCAAAAGGCCTCGCTTAAGAAAATCAAATTTATCAATTGCAATAGCCGTAAGAAAAGCACCACCGCAGCCCAAGATGTATCCAGACAGAGCACCCTTCACCAAAGTTTGGACAAAGTCAATCCACAGAATATCCAACGAACTTGAAAATTTTACAGCTATAGCAGACGGGGCGGGGAGCAAAACAGGATTTATAGTTAATCCAATTACGATTAACTCCCACATTAGCATGAATACTATTCCAAAAAGCGATGGTACTATAAATCTAGATAAATTGAAGTTTTCAAACTTTGATATTCTTACGTTAAGCCACCAACCTCCAAGCCATATTATAAAAAATAGAAGCAAAAAAGTGTTCATCTTATTATAGCCATTTTCTTAAGGACAATCTTTTGTGAAAAATCAATTATAAATACTAAAAATGCTGCCAGAAAAGCAGCAGCGAACAATGCACTCCAAATCATTATTGTCTGGCCATAATATGTGCCAGCGAGCATTCTAGCGCCTAGACCAGAAATAGCACCAGAGGGGAGTTCACCAACTATCGCTCCCACCAGCGAAGCCGCTACACCTACCTTCAAGGATGCGAAAAGAAATGGTAAGGAGGACGGAAACCTTAAATACCATAGTATTTGGTTAGATGAGGCAGACCACGTCTTCATTTGATCTAGTTGAATTTGGTCTGGAGATCTTAGACCTTTTACCATTCCCACTACGACAGGGAAAAAAGAAAGATACATGGAGATAATAGCTTTTGGTAATAAACCTGTTACCCCAACCGAGTTCATAACAACGATTATCATCGGCGCTATAGCCAGAATGGGTATGGTCTGGCTTGCAATGACCCAAGGCATTACGCTCAGATCCATTGCTTTATTATGGACTATGCCCAAAGCTAGCAGAATCCCAAATAGTGTTCCTAGAAAAAATCCAGCTAGAGTCGCTTGCAAAGTGATCCAGCCGTGGTAAACAAGGGAACGCTTGGAGCTAACTTTCTTAAAAAACGTAGTATTCACCATTTCTGTGACAATTTGATGTGGGGTAGGGAGCTTTGGTTTTTTTAAGCTCCAACACTTTTGTATATGTTCACTAGTGGAAAGATTTTTAAATTGCCTAGATACCTTTTCAGAGTTCATTGGTATCGCTACAAGATACCAAAATATTCCAATTAATAATAATATCGCAGTGACAGGGACGACTTTGTTTTTTTTATAATTTGAGCCCATTCCCCTAATCCTTTTCAAACAGCATCTTCGACGTGTCCAGCCTTTAAACCTTCTCGTACGCGCTGTGCAATTTTTATAAACTCCTTGCTATCTCTTATGTTAAGTTCGCGATTTTTGGGAAGTGAGCTTTCAATTACATCGGTAATTCTGCCGGGCCTAGGAGACATTACAACGATTTTTGTTGATAAAAAAACTGCTTCGGGGATTGAATGAGTAACAAAACATATTGTTTTTCTTGTTCTAGCCCACAAACTTAATAGTTCTCCATTTAACCTATCTCTTACAATTTCATCTAGAGCTCCGAAAGGTTCATCCATTAATAGGATATTTGCGTCAAATGCCAAAGCTCTTGCAATAGACGCCCTTTGTTGCATTCCACCAGATAACTGCCAAGGGAACTTTTTTTCGAACCCTTTTAATTCTACTAAGTCTATGACTTTTTGTGCGCGGTCTTCTTTTTCGCTGGCGGAGTATCCCATAATTTCCAAAGGTAATTTTATGTTCCCACTTACCGTTCTCCAAGGGTACAACCCTGCAGCCTGAAAAACATACCCATATTCTCTAGCTTTTCTAGCATCATCAGGACTCATGTTATTTACGGTTACTTGACCTGAAGTAGGTGTCTCAAGCGCCGCAATAACTCTGAGAAGTGTTGTTTTCCCACATCCTGACGGACCAATAAAGGATACAAAATCTCCTTTATTCACCTTTAACGATACATCCCTTAAAGCATTTACTGGACCATCATTCGTTTCAAAGGTTAAATTAACGTCTGATACGCTTATCATTTGTTCTCCTTTAAGCGGCTTTTAAACCCCTGCAGGGATATTTAAAGGATCACGTTCTATCTTTCTGGGTGTATTTAACGCTTTCCATTTTGATACAGCACTATGCAATGCTGGGAAAGCAGGTCTTGGAACAAATCTACCCCTACCAGGTTGTGGACTAGAATTCTTACCCCATGCCCATATTACATCACCTCTAGATAAAGTGTATCTTGGTTGTGCAGTGACTTTGAATCCTTCAAAAACGTTATAGTCTAAAATTGATTTATGGGTGCTAGTCGAAATTGTTTTGGAAATCTTTGGGTCCCAAACAACAATATCTGCATC
>OZSS01000096.1_pt1 | contig 37600 bp, 29 predicted proteins | sample 1779911 | NCBI WGS metagenome assembly OZSS01 (sample SAMEA2603589, study PRJEB24840) | metagenome | biome: Water; feature: Photic zone; material: Seawater sample | place: Mediterranean Sea | collected 2013-11-12 | depth 10 m
TTTGTAATTTGGCCAAAAGTTTCTTCCAAATGGATCTCGAAGGTCTTTGAACTTTAGTTTACTTTCTAACAAACCAAGCTCTTCTCCCTGGTAAATGCAAATAGTTCCTCTTAGATCAAGCAGTTTAGCCATAATTTCTTTTGGATCCTTTTCTATTCTAGAAGCAATTCTTTCACTATCGTGATTGCTAAAAGACCAGCATGGCCAAGAATTTGGAGAATTCTGAAAAAAAGCTTCGACAATTTTATCTGTATTAGAAAAAACAAAATCTTCAGATAAGAATTCAAAACAGTAAGCCATATGCAAGTGCTCTTTTCTTGAATATTCCCCCACAGTTTTCAGGGCATTTTCAGCAACAATTTCACCAATAGAGATTGCATCATATTTATCCACAAGAGATCTTATTTTTTTAAGGTATGCCAAGGTCTCAGGGCGAGGATTGTCATAAATGTGTTTCTGATGACCATATGGATTTTCTTTATTGAAGCCAAGTGGTCTTATTTCTGAGGTGTTTTTTAGAGGATTATTTCGTAGCTTATCATCATGAAATAAAAAGTTGATAACATCAAAGCGAAAACCATCTATGCCAAATTCAAGCCAAAACTTAATCTCTTCGAGCATTTGATTCTGAACATAAGGATTATGAAAATTTAAATCAGGCTGACAATCTAAAAAGTTATGAAGGTAAAACTTTTGTTTTTGTTCATGCCATTTCCAAGCACTTCCACCAAAAACAGAAAGCCAGTTGTTTGGTGGTGTCTTTGAATCACCATCTGCCCATACATACCAGTCATCAAACTCATTTTCATCTCGTTGTGACGACTCTTTAAACCATCTATGTTGGTCAGAGGTATGGCTTAGAACTAAATCGAATAATACCTTAATGTTTGAGTTATGCAGCTCATCAACTAATCTTCGTAAATCTTCATTTGAGCCAAAAATAGGATCGACCTGTCGATAATCTTCTATATCATAACCAAAATCTTTTTGTGGAGACTTAAAGAAAGGAGATATCCAAACATAATCTATTCCAAGGTCTCGAAGATATTCAACTTTTTCCAAGATTCCATTTAAGTCACCGATTCCATCATCATTCGAATCATTAAAGCTCCTGGGATAGATCTGGTAAATGAGACTTTCTTTCCAACTCTTATTCATAATTACCTTAATTATGCGCTTTTTTTTAGTTGATTTAACTAATGAAAAAAAATATTATCATTCGTTAACGAAGCTTCGTTAAAACCAGGGGGACTGATCAAACAAATGTCTAACGAAAAATTACTTTTAGACTTAGGGGGCACTAACCTTCGAATGGGTTATGGTAATTTAGAAAGCTTTAATATCAGGGAAATTACAAAACTCAAAGTTGATACAGAAAAAGACATAAGCAATGCAATCAATACCAAGCTTGCTGAACAGAATGTGGATGAAATTATCTTTTCCGCAGCCGGCCCAAGGAACAAAAACATAATTTCGATGACTAATCGGAATTTAACTTTAAATGGTGACGACCTCCGACTTAAATTTGATGTGGATGGGTGTCATATGCTGAATGATTGGGAATCTATAGGATACTGTTTGCCGCTTCTTAATGATCAAGACGTTATTTTGGTTAAAGCCGGTCTTAGAGATCCTGAAAAAACAAGTTTAGCTTTAGGGCCTGGCACAGGTTTAGGATTTTCTGTTTTGCGCCACATTAAAGGAGTTCCTTACGTTTTTGCCACAGAACTTGGAAACACTCAGCTTTATAATAATTACTTTATTAAGCTTTTTAAAATCGAAGATACAGATGGTTTCAGTGTCTTAGAGGATTTTATCTCAGGCGTTGGTTTAGCAAAGATCTATCATATTCTTTATCAACAAGAATTGTCTGCAGAGACGATTGTTAGCAATTATTTAGTCGAAGAAAAGGCAACAAATTTAATAAATGCTTTTGTGTTTGGTCTTACATCACTTATTTCAGATTTAAAATTATCTTTTCTCGCCAGTGGAGGTATCTACCTTGCAGGCAGTTTAATGAGAAGTTTGTATAATAAAGGAGCACTTACAAATCTAGAAGAAATTTTTAACAAACATAAATCCAAAATGCATTCCAAAATTCTTAGAGATACCTCCATAAGCCTAATCACTAAAGAACATACTCCTTTGTATGGAAACTTAAATTATTCAAATATCAGGAGAAATCATGAATAGCTTAGATTATACGATCGTCGGAATATATGCTGTGGCATTAATTTTTATTGCAACCCTTGTATCTTTCAATAAAAAGGGGACTAAAAAAACAGCTGAGGACTATTTTTTAGCTGGAAGATCATTGCCATGGTGGGCTATAGGCACATCTTTGATAGCAGCAAATATTGCCGCTGATCAAATTATTGGTATGAATGGAGATGCTTATGCCTTTGGAATCGCAATTGCAACTTATGAATGGACTGCAGCAATTGCACTAATTGTAGTAGCTAAGTTTTTGCTTCCTGTTTATCTAAAGCAAAAAGTATTCACCATGCCACAACTTTTATCACAGCGCTACGACCACAATGTCAGTATTCTCCTTGCCATACTAATGTTGATAATGTACGTGATGGTTATTTTACCGACGATTCTTTGGCTTGGAGCGAAGGCAGTGAATAATCTTACTGGGCTTGACCTAATTTTTTCAATGGTACTTCTTGGTTTACTATCACTGGCCTATTCACTATATGGAGGGCTTAAAGCTGTTGCATTTACCGATATTATCCAAGTTACTTTGCTCATTCTGGCAGGTTTATTTGTTTCATATGTTGGATTAAATGCCATCTCAGATGGAGGAGGGATTGTAGAGGGATTTCTTATTTTGCAAAGTGAATTTCCAGAAAAACTTGATGCATTGCTCCCTTATGTTTCAAAAGCTGAAGACCCTGAGGCATATGCAAACTACGTAAAACTTCCGGGCATTTGGGTTTTGATAGGTGGCATGTGGATTGCACATTTTTACTACTGGGGCACAAATCAATACATAACTCAAAGAGCACTGGGTGGAAAAAACCTTAATGAGGCCCAAAACGGTCTTATGTTTGCAGGATTTCTCAAGCTTTTGATGCCTTTTGTCGTTGTTCTTCCGGGACTCATAGCTGTCTCCCTGGAGGGTAATGTAATACCTTCTTTAGAAGGAGATCGGTCAAGGGCTTACCCAACGATGTTATCCTTGCTTCCAAATGGTTTGTTGGGCCTCACTTTTGCTGCTCTAGTGGCTGCCATAGTTTCTTCTCTTGCATCGCTTACAAATAGCCTTAGCACAATTTTTACCATGGATATTTATGGAAGAAATAGAAACCCTAATGATGAGAGTCTTGTAACCGTTGGCAGGGTAGTTGGTTTTATTGGTTTGATAATTTCAATTATTGTGGCCCCAATCTTTCTTGGCAACTTAGAATCGGCTTTCCAATACGTACAAGAATATATGGGTTTATTTAGCCCGGTAATTCTGTTTGTATTCCTTTCAGCAATTTTCCTTAAAAGCTCAACTTCAAAATCTGTTCTATTAGGTGCAGTAACAGCTCTAATTGCCGGAGTAGGACTTAAATTATATGTAGCTTCAACAGAGGAATCTCTGATTGAGCCATTTATGCATCAAATGGCGATTTCCTTTGTACTGGCATTCTTGGTTAATGCGATTTTTTCCCCAAAAAGTGAGAATAAAAAGGTATTTGTATTGGATCGCTCAGACTTTAGAACATCAAAATTATTTAATTTTGGATCGACACTTATTGTTTCTGTAATAGTCGGTATATACATTTATTTTGACGGCAGTTTTTAAGGAAAATTATGAAAAAATTATTATTAATTTATGTATTAACAAATTATATTTGGAGTTCCGAATTAAGTTGGGATAGACAAAATTTTTGTCCTACTGGTAATGCCGACAGAGTTGAAAAAATATTAAATTCCATGACTCTGGAAGAAAAGGTCGGTCAAGTAATTATGGCTGATTTAGATTTTGTAAAACCTTCAGATTTAAAGAGGTACCCCTTGGGAGGAATTTTAAATGGTGGCAACACCTCTCCAAATGGAAAGCTAAGATCTTCTCCACAAGAGTGGAAAGATTTAGCGCAAGATTTTTATAATAATTCAGTAAACCGGGGTGGGGTTAATATACCTGTGTTATGGGGCACGGATGCTGTACATGGTCATAGCAATGTGTTTGGCGCGACGATTTATCCGCATAATATTGGACTTGGTGCAACCCAAAATCCAGAGCTTTTAAGAGATATTGGTTCCGCAGTTGCGGAGGAGGTTCTAGCAACTGGTCTTTTTTGGACATTTGCCCCAACTGTCACTGTCCCACAAGATTACCGATGGGGAAGAACGTACGAAGGTTATTCTGAAAGTCCAGAGCTTGTTTCTAAATTGGGAGAGGCATTTGTGTATGGATTGCAAGGCGAGGGGGAGGAATTTCTTTCAGAAAGAAAAATTATTGGAACTGCGAAACATTTTCTTGGAGATGGAGGGACATTTTTAGGCAGAGATCAGGGTGACACTAAGACAACAGAGGAGGCCCTAAAAAAAATTCATGGCACACCTTATTTTGGAGCTTTGAATAATTGCATACAAACAGTGATGGCCAGCTTTAATTCATGGAATGGGTCAAAGTTACATGGAAATGAATACTTATTGACAGAAGTTTTGAAAAACCAAATGAAATTTGATGGTTTTGTTGTAGGGGATTGGAATGGGCATGGACAGGTGCCAGGATGTTCAAACGCCAACTGTGCTGCCTCATTAAATGCTGGCGTTGATATGTTTATGGTGCCAGAAAACTGGAAAGACTTGTATCGAAATACATTGAGACAAGCAAAAGCTGGTGAAATTACTACAGAAAGACTTAATGATGCAGTTAGAAGGATACTTCTAGTTAAGGATCGTCTTGGTATGTTCGACGGAAGGGAGCCCGATAAAACACCTTTTTCAGAAGTGGGAACAAAGAAGAACAGAGAGATTGCAAGACAAGCAGTAAGAGAATCGCTTGTCCTGCTTAAAAATAATAATGATGTACTCCCTCTTTCAAGAGATATGAGGATTTTGGTTGTTGGAAAGGATGCAAACTCCCTTAGAACCCAAACGGGAGGATGGACACTTGATTGGCAAGGAACAAATAATGAAAATAAAGACTTCCCGGGATCGATCACTTTTTTACAAGCAATTGAGGAGTTAGTTGGGCAAAACAATCTAACTTTTGTTGAGAGTTTTAATGAAGTTAAAGGTGACTATGATGTTGCCATTGTTGCTTATGGAGAGCAGCCTTACGCAGAGGGTATTGGCGATCGAAGGAATTTGAGATTCTCTCAAACCAGGCAGCAGATTTATTTAAAGAAACTTGCCGAAGCTGGAATCCCAACAGTTTCAATATTTTTTTCTGGCAGACCACTCTGGATGACAAAGGAGATAAACCTCTCTGATGTATTTGTGGCCGCTTGGTTACCAGGAACAGAGTCAAGGGGATTAACAGACGTACTTTTTAGGGATAACGAAAACGAAACTAACTTTGACTTTGTTGGTAAATTGCCTTTTAGTTGGCCAAAAACTCCATTTCAGGCAAATCTTAACTATTATGATCCAGCAAGTGATCCACTTTTCCCATTTAATTATGGGCTCTCTTATCAAAATTCCTCAAATCTACCATTATTTGAAGATGAATTAGACCAGTCCCTATTAGAACTTGAAGAGTTAAATATTCTTAAAGGTTCTGTTTCTACAGGGTTTCTTGGTTATATTCAGGAAAGTAATCTTCAGCAAATACAAGTCATATCTGGCTTAACTCAATCACAATCTGGGTTAGTAAGGGCAGAATTAATAGATGTTGAGAGACAGGATGATACATTGCGATTTCAATCAGCTGAGACAGCCACACCAAATAGTCTAATAATTATTTCTGAAAGCATACTCAACCTCAATAATTTAGAAGACGGATTTTTAAATATCAAAGCAAGATTTATTCAAAAAGATAAGCCAATATTTTTCGTATTTATGTGTGGTTTTGATTGTATGGCTACTTTAGAACTGACAAATTTCTTTGAAGAAGGAGAAAGTTTTAAAAATTATAGCATTCCACTAAGTTGCCTAACTGTCCAGGGAGTTGATTTGTCGAAAGTGAATATTCCTTTTATGTTGATGTCAGAGGGCCCAGTAACAGCTGATCTTGGTAGCATTGATTTCTCTAAAAAAAGAGCAGGGAAAAAGCTTAGATGTAATTAATCTTTTGCATCAAGCTTTTTAGTAGATATAAGGATTCCATTTTGGTCTGCATATACCGAAAATCCTTGATCAATTTTTATCCCTTGGACTTCTATAGTAGTACCAACCTCTCCTTTATTATTTTTTTTGCTGCGTTTTGGACATGCTCCGAGGGCAAAAATACATATTGGTAAATTTTTAAGAACCTCAACATCACGAACACAACCGTTAACTATGATTCCTCCCCACGAGTTCTCCAAAGCTAACGCAGCAAGGTTATCACCTAATAGCGCTACCGAGGAAGAAGCATTTCCATCAATAAAAAGTATATCTCCATTGCCTGGGGTACCAAGTAACAGCTTGGCTTTAGAATTATCATTTGGACACTTTACTGTGCGGATCAAGCCACTCAAATAATTTAGTTTTCCATAAGAATTAAAACCTAATAAAAATGGAAGTTCTGGATTTTGATCTGAAAGGTCTGGAGTGTTCATAAAAAAAGGGAGGGCGAACCCTCCCTTTTATTGTAATGGAATTTTCTTTCTACCAGAAGTACCCAAATCTTACACCTTTTTGTGCAGGTGCAGAATAAGATCCTCTAGGATTTCCAGCTTCAATCCATAATGCCCATGGAATAATATTGCTTGTAGCATTATAAGAATATCCTTGAACATACCAACCTTGTTTTGAATCAAGTGTTAAGAAATAATCCCACATTTCCCATGCAGGACGTCTGTCTGTAAATACTTCAATTGGTTGTGAGAAGTAACCTGGACCATCAAAACCACCTTCATCATTTATATGCTTGTCAGCATTCCATATTGATGTGTAGGATGATTCTTCCCATCTGTAGTTTGCTCCAGGTTTTAGTTCCATTCCATTGGCAAATCTGAAAGTGTGTTCTGCTCTAATAGCAATGGACATTTCTGGAGTATACGGTGCTTCGTTACCTCTAAGGTTAACAAAATTATCTGGGTTGTTTGCATCAATTGATGCTGCGTAATCTCTTCCAAATAGATAGTCTTGTCCATATCTCCACATTGTTACAAAGTCTTCAGTAATTTCTGAGTGGTAACTTGTTACAAACCCAGAGACCCTTCCTCCTTCATATGGCAACCAAACATATTCAAATTCAAGACCCAAGATTTCCTGAACACCAAAGTTTTCTGTAGTCCAAATTGTAACACCCTGTTCTTCTTGAATTGTTTGTCCAAAGTTTGGATCATTTGGATTTCCAATATATCTGTCTACAAGAACAGTATCTACTGGTAAATTACCCGTAAACTGTTTTCCATCATATTCAGTGAAAAAGAAATTCAATGAGGCGTTTAAAGTATTATCATCATTTTTGCCCTTAATTCCCCACTCAAATGTTGTTACGTATTCTGGATCGTAAGCTAGTGAAACTCTTTCACCCGGAGTGTTAATGGAGTTGGAAGGTCTAACGTACACATCACCTAAGCTTCCAGATTTATAAGCTGTTGCAAGGTAGCTGTACATGAAGGCATTGTCACTCATATCCCAGTCGAGTCCAATTCTCCATGAAAAGTTTTCCCATGACTCCTCAACATCATTTTCTGTTTGAACAGTTGCACAACCTATTGCTGGAGCTACACAATCAACACCATCAACTTGTTTGCCATAATCAACCCAAAAGTCAAAATCATATGTATTTATATTAGGATAAGCTGCAAATCTATTGCCCCAAAGCTCTGTAGTTGGATGACAACCTACCCACTGGGAGCAGTCTAAGTTTCTTCCACCTTCATCATATCTTTCGTCGTAGCTAAATCTTCCACCAAAAGTAAAAAATAGATCCTCTGTAAGTTCATAAGTACCTTGACCATACAATGCAAAGTGATCTTTTACCCTTTCAGGCTGCCAGAAATACGTTGTTCCCTGAAGGTCTGCATGGAAGTTTGCTAATGCATACATGTCTTCATTGAAATAGAATCCACCTACAACGTAAGCAAGATTATCCAGTGTCCCTGAAACATATGCATCTAACACATTTGTTTCAACATCTAGATCATTCCAGTTGAACGACATTCCATAAGCGTAGTTATATCCCTGATCAATATCGTATTGTGAGGATTGCTCTAGACCTTGGAAACCATAATTTACTGTGAGGTCCAAATCACCAAGTACTTTTCCATTATAGATAGCTCTGAAAGAATTAATTCTTAAATCTGCAACTCCAGGAACATTTACATAGGCCTGATATCTATTTTCAGAACCAAGTATATCTGTACAGGTGTTTGCATCATAAACAGCTGGGTCACCTATTACTGAACCTGTTCTTGTTTTCATAAGTTCACAAGAAGGTTGACCAACACCGCCTGCACCATCATCTTCATATTGTTCATACTGAAGGTTCAATGTTGCATCATTATCAAATTTATAAGTGGCGCTTATTCTCCATGCATCATTATTGACATTATTGTAGAAATCCTCAGGATCAGCTAGGACCTCATTATACGGTGCTGAGAATTGCCAACCTGGATCAGCCCAACAACCGTCCTGCCAAACCTGGCAACCTAAGTACCAAGCATAATCATCCATGAATGTTTTTTGTGATTGATCAGTTATTACTTCAAACTGATCTCTTACAGACTGCGGCAATGCTCTCCAATCTAGCTGTGAACCTGAATAGTATCCTGTCATGTAGGAATCTTTTTTCATTTCTGTAAAAGCAAATCGGAATGCAAGCTTGTCGTTAATTGGAAGGTTATAGTGGGCTTGAATACCTTGTTCATTGTACCTTCCACTGTTCAATGTGATGGAACCACCTTGTGTGTCAAAATTTGGTTTTGCGGTAATAATATTCAATGTTCCAACAACAGAATTCATTCCAAATAAAGTACCTTGTGGGCCTCTAGAAAGTTCAACCCTTTCAACATCGAACATCAATGCATTTGCCGCTTGACCTCTTGCTTGATAAACACCATCAACGTGTGTTCCTACCGCAGGATCTCCTAGTTCTGTTACATTTGAAGTTCTTACACCTCTTAAAGTCATAACAGGTGCATTGTGTTCACCAGCTGGTCCTACAGCACCTTGTACATATAGACCAGGTACCATATTGCTCAAGTCTCTAATATTTGTTAAACCCATTCTGACCACCTCGTCACCACTTAAAACTGTTGCAGCTTGAGAAGTATTTAGAATATCTGATTCTAATTTCGATGCCGTTGTAATAACGGTTTCAATTCCCTCTTCATCATCCTCTGACTCTTGAGCAAATATAGGCAACATTAATACACTTAGCATCAATGTTAAGATCGTTTTATCTGTGAATTTCATAGTTTTCCCCACCAATGTTAATTCGTTAGGACAAATATACTTAAATATAACTAGATTTGTCAAATGTCTATTGTCATAAATTCATTGATGTACCAAGTATAAAAAAGTACTAAAATAGTCTCATGTTAAGGTTATTTTTTATTTTGACCTGCCTCTTATTTACTAGTTCTTGCGATAACTCTAATGAAATCCTCAATGATCCCTCAATACCCCATGGTATAGAGACTACTGAGTTCAATAACTGCCCCAACAATGCACCCAACCAACATGATGGACTTACCCTAGTGTGGGTAGATGAATTTAATGAAATATTGCTTGACGAAAGTTATTGGAATTATATGTATGGTGATGGCTCAGATTATGGTATTCCTGGTTGGGGGAATAACGAGGCTCAACGCTATGGTGATAATGTGAATAATATTTATACTGCAAATGGATGTTTATTTATAGTTCCAACCTTTAATGAGGCAACTGAATATGAGAGCGCAAGAATTAACTCATCAAAAAAGCAAGCATTTCATTTTGGACGGATAGATGTCAGTTTCTCCGTACCTGAAATGCGTGGTGTCTGGCCAGCAATATGGCTGCTTCCTGAGGAACGGTTATACGGGGATTGGCCCAGAAGTGGCGAAATTGACTTGATGGAAACTATAAATACTAAATCAGATGAGCTTTATACCACAGTTCATTTTTATGATAATGGCCACAGATATGTCGGAGGCACCACTTACCTTGACCAGTTAACAAAACTAACTAATCCCGTCGATCACAATGTAATTAGTTTGATCTGGAATGAGGATTCTTTCCAATGGCTTTTAAATAACCAATTAGTTTATGAATTGTATTTCGATGATTTAAACATTTCCCCAAATCCATTCTTAGAGGAGTTTCATATACTGCTTAACGTAGCTGTTGGAGGAAATTGGCCTGGTCAACCTATAGCTGAAGACTATTGCAATAGTCGTGTAAACTGCGAAGATGTGAAAAAATTAATTATTGACTATGTGGCCTACTATCGTGAATTATAAATCTTTAAAAGTTCTTATATTATCTTTAATTATGACAATCCCGCTTCAATCGTCGGAAAAACAAAGCTTTTCTATTGTGATACACGGAGGCGCTGGCTGGTTTTCAAACTTATCAGATGACGAAGTTCAAGCAATAAAAGACGGACTTTCAAATGCGATTGATGTTGGTTTTACTGCACTCCAATCCAATCAAACAAGCCTTGATGCTGTCGAGAAAGCTATTGTAGTGCTTGAGAATAATGATCTTTTTAATGCTGGCAAAGGATCGGTTTACACGTCAGAAGAAAAGCAAGAGATGGACGCTTCAATTATGTATGGTCTCAATAATCAAGCTGGTGCTGTTGCTTCAGTTACAAATGTGAAGAATCCAATATCTTTAGCCAGACACGTTATGGAAAAGACAAAACATGTTATGTTTGCAGGCAAGGGAGCAGAAAGATTGGCTTTAAAGGCTGGGATTGAGTTGGTAGATCCAGAATATTTCTATTCAGAGGAAAAGCTTCGGAGGCTTAGAGATCTTAAAAAAGTGGAAAAAAAAATGGGAACAGTTGGCGTTGTTGCGATTGACGTATATGGAAATATGGCTGCAGGAACTTCTACAGGTGGACTGACAAATAAACTTCCAGGAAGGATTGGTGATGCTCCAATAATTGGAGCAGGCACTTGGGTTGAAAATAAAGTTTGTGGAGTATCTGGTACAGGACATGGAGAATTCTTTATTCGGTTCAATGTTGCAAAGGAAATTTGTGACCGAGTCAAATATAAAAATTTAAGTATTTCAGAAGCTGCAAATCAAGTGGTTGATGAGTTGCAAGCTATTGAAGCCGATGGTGGGGTCATTGTTCTTGATGGCAGAGGTCGACATGCTTTTGCTTTTAACACCCCAGCTATGGCAAGAGCTTTCAAAAGCTCTGATGGAAAAGAATTTGTTGAGATCTATAAATAGCTTAAATCTTGAAGACTTTCTTTGAAAATCAAATTCTTAATTTAGACTTGCATGGCACTAGACATCATGAAGTGGAGCTTATTGTTGAGGATTTTGTGTTGTTAAACCAAGACTCATTTCCCCTTGTTGTTATTTGTGGCAATTCCTCGAAAATGATTGAATTGGTAAACACCACACTCAAAAAAATTGGTACTAATTTTGAAGAAACCAGATACGGTAGGATACGTATAAATAACTTACTATGAAAAAAATTTCAGTTATTCAAATATTGCCAACTCTTAATACAGGTGGAGTTGAAAGAGGAGTGCTTGATTTTAATAAATATCTTGTTGCCAATGGACACAGATCAATTGTGATTTCAGATGGTGGCAGGCAAGTAAAAAATTTAATCGAGGATGGTGGTGAACATGTTCATTTGCCAATTTCAAAGAAGAGTATCTTCACCCTTTTGCAAGCAAGACAACTAGCAAGAGTAATAAATGAGTTATCACCAGACATTGTTCATATTCGTTCTCGTGTACCTGCATGGGTGCTTCAACTTTCTAAATTGTTTTTAAAAAATCCAAGACCGGTGATTTTTTCAACGTTCCATGGACTTTATAGCACTCCTTTTTACAGCAGAATAATGGCCAGTTTTGATCATGTAATTGCTATTTCTAAGACGGTTGAGAAGTATGTCATTGAGAACTATTCAGACCATCTTATACACATGCCAAGAATGATCTATAGAGGATCCGATAGCAAATATTTCAACCTAAAATTTAATCTAGACGACAGCTATAAAAAGAGTTTTTTTGAAAAGTTCCCTGAGTTAGCTAGAAAAAAAATACTAACTTTTCCTGGAAGACTGTCCAGCTGGAAGGGGCAAGAATCGTTCATAAAACTGTTATCTGAACTTCCAAAAGAATATGCAGGATTAATTGTTGGACCATATCTTAATGCGAAAAAAAAATACATTAGAAGATTAAAATCTTTGATAAATAATTATGGCTTGACCAATAGAGTATTCTTTTATGACGCAAAAAATGATATTAGAAATATTTACTCAATGTCTGACATTGTGTTTAATCTATCCACTAAACCAGAGCCGTTTGGCAGAACAATTTTAGAAGCGGCTATGATGGGGCGAAAGATTTGTGGGTGGAATCGTGGTGGAGTTGGTGAGGTTTTAAATATGTTCTATCCTCAAGGAAATATAGAGTTTGGAAATTTCAATGATCTTGTTAAGGCAACACAAGAAATCTGTGAAAACGACGCATATCCAAAAAATATTTTCCTAACTTCTGATCTTATGCACGAAAAGACAATGAATTATTATTTTGACGCTTTGGAAAGTAAGCTCTTGTAGATCTCTAAAACTTCTTGCGCTTTAACTTTTAATGTATTTTCATTTTTTATTTTAGTAAAAACATCACGCTGCTCATTCTTTAGTAAACTAAAGTCTTTAGACCACTTAGACAGAAGTTTCTTAAAATCACTATCATCTATTTTCGAAACACATGAGGAGGGCAATAAATCTTTTAAATTTCCACAATCTGTGGACAAAACTGGCACACCACAATACAAAGCTTCATAAACAACCTTTGGAGAGCCTTCTCTATCAGATGAGATTATAAGAACTTTTGCTTTTTCAAGTATTTTGGAAACATTATCTGAACTTTCATCAATTGATACTATGTTTTCCAAACCATTAAACCTTACAAAAGAAATGATTTCTTTTTTTTGTTTGCCATCGCCAACAAGTAGTAGTTTTTCTTTTATATTCTGCCAAGATTTAATCAATCTTTGCAGATTTTTAACAGCTTCAAACCTTCCAAGGTACAGAGCATATTCCCCTTCGCTTTTTTTAAAATTCTTAAATCTGTTTTCATCAACCCAATTTTCCAGCACTTGAGAGTTCCGTAATGATAGATTCCCCAGTGATTTCTCACTTACACCGAATATAAAATCTGATTGTAAAAAAGGATGAATATTTTTTTTACTACCATGTATTGTGGAAACATGTTTAAAATTTTTATTAACCCCTGCCACAAAACTCGTCATCTTAAACGCATGTGTATGGACAATATCGGGATTAAAGGACTCGAGGATTTTTTTTACATCCCATTTTATGAAAGGGGAGTGTCTCCATTGATTGGTATTTAAAGCAATATAGTTTGATCTAAATTTATCTTTAAGGTTAGAAGGACCAACAACAGCAACTTCATTATTATGGGATTGTTGAAATGACAACTCTTCAACATGCCTTTCTAGACCTGCAAAAACTTTACTTGAATAAAAATGCAATATCCTCATAGCAAATCAAGTAATTTAATTGCAACATCTTTAACTTCGCACAGTGGCTGCCGATTATTTGGGTGCTTAATATCTGCGGTTTTTATTGATCTACTTAAGAGGTTTCTCTTTGAAGATATAAATCCAATAGCGCCTGTTTTTTTGAGGTGATCGATATTCTTTGTAACCTTGGTTTTTCTTGGACCATATTGACCATTTGAAAAAAGTTCCTGATCAAACACATATGTTTTTGTTCTGGTTGACAAAGCTTCATATAAAACTGAAACACTCTCTGGAGTAAGAAAAGTTACTTCACTTTTTTTCATTTCATTTGAGAGCCAATCTTGTGAGGTATCTTTCCAGCTATAAAATTTTGCATTTGATTTGTGTTTTGGAAGATCAAGATTTGGCGATCTCGGGGACGTGGTTATTTTCCACTTAAAGTCTTTAAAAAACTCATTAACAATTAGTTCAATTTGACGTGAAAGAATCTTTGGCCTGAAATGATAATGTCTACTCTCTCCACCTATAACAGCTAAACCAGTTTTTTTCTCAACCTCTTGATGCGCATACTTTGACAAAACTCCATTTGTGCTTAGAACATTAGTTGGTTGATTTAGGTAAAATCTATCGAAGTGAGGTACAACTGCAAAGTCAAATAGTTGCACTGGTTTGAGTGAGGGTTTCATGAGCACAATCGACTTTGCATTTGGAAAAAGTTTTTTTGACAACAAGATCTGTAAATGAGTTTTTGAGCCGGCTCCGATAAGTAAGTCAGGGTATGGTCCAAAAGGGGTCATGCCTGAGGTAATATTGAAATCTTGTAGGACCCAATTGTCTGTTGCCTCATCAATTTCCATACTGGGCAAACCTTTAAAATATGCATTTAGCGTATTGATGAAGTTGCTTTTTTCGCAATCAATTGTAAGAACAGAAATCTTTTTTGACTTTTTAAACTCGTAAATCAGAGCTTCTGTTTGTTTTTCATGACCTTTTTTTCCATCTTTAAAGGCCCAAATAGATATTTCGTTTTTCTGTTTAAGCGACATAGACTAAAATAATGATACATGAATCAATATAAATCAGTATTTCTTTCAGATATACACCTTGGCTTTTCAGGCTGCCAATCTGATAAACTTCTAAATTTTTTGAATAATACCAAGTGTGAAAAACTTTTTTTGGTCGGAGACATTGTCGATTTTTGGTCGATGAATGATAAGTTTTTTTGGCCCAAAGAACATCAAGAAGTTATAGATGCTTTTTTAAAAGCTCAAGAGAACGGCACTGAGGTTTTTCTTATTACTGGTAACCACGATGATCCAATGAGAGCAGAGGATGAGTTTGAAGAGCTTACAAAAAGAAGTGATGAGTATAAAAGAATTTGTAATTCGCTTAAGAAATTTAAAATTTCAGATAAATTCGAATACAAGACCCATGCCCACGGTAATTTGTTAGTCATCCATGGTGACCAATATGATGTTGTGACATCAAACATAAAATGGCTCTCAAAGTTTGGTGGCTTTCTTTATGATCTGCTGATAAAGATCAACAGACCTATGTCAAAAGCACTAAAAACCTTTGCTAAAAGCACAGTTAACAAGGCAAGTAGTTTTCAGAAAAATGTTAAAAAAGATTGTCTGAAGAAACCTTATGATGGATTGTTATGTGGACATATTCATGCACCTGAGATTAAAAGATTCCCTGAGTACTTGTACTTAAATACTGGAGACTGGATCGAATCATGCACTGCAATAACAGAATCCTTTGATGGAACCTTGGAACTGGCAACTTTTAGAAATTCAAGAAAAGAAATCTTAGCGCAAGCATGAAAAAGATATTGATAGTAACTGATGCCTGGGAACCGCAAGTTAACGGTGTAGTCACAACAATGACAACAGTTACCAAAAAACTTAAAGAAAAAAAATATAATGTAGAGGTATTACACCCAGGGCATTTTCATACTTTTCCTTTGCCTAACTACCCTGAAATTTCAGTGGCATGGAATTTTTGGGATTTAAAGAAAAAGATACAAAAAATAAAACCGGATTTTATTCATATTTCAGTAGAAGGCCCACTTGGAATAACGGCAAGACATTTCTGCTTAGAACATAACCTTCCTTATACTTCTGCAATTCATACAAAATTTCCAGAATATATCTATGAAAGATTTGGGATAGGGCTAGATGTCACAAGAGGCCTTCTCAAGTGGTTTCACAATTCTGCTGCAAAAACACTTGTTAACACTCCTAGCCACCAAGAAGAGCTCACAAAAGATGGATTTACTAATTTGGTTTTGTGGTCCCGAGGGTTTGATGAAGATATATTTTATCCTGATGAGACAAAAGAAAAAGATGGTCCCTTGCTATATGTTGGGAGGGTGGCAATTGAAAAAAACATTGAAGAGTTTTTAAAAATGCCATCCGAGCAAAAAAAAGTGGTAGTTGGTGGCGGGCCAATGCTTAATAAATTTCAGAAAAAATACCCAGATGTTGAATTTTTAGGGTTTAAGACAGGTAAAGAACTCGCAGACATTTACAGGAAAGCTTCATGTTTTGTATTTCCATCCAAAACAGATACATTTGGAATAGTTTTGATTGAAGCCTTAGCCTGTGGAACACCAATTGCAGCATTTAATGTCACAGGTCCTAGAGATATAGTACAAGAGGGGATTAACGGCTCATTAGACAGTCATGATCTCTCTGCTGCGGTGGATAGGGCATTAAAAGTGAATACAAGTGGAGTAATCGCCTCCTCAAAAACATACACTTGGGATAGAGTCGCAGAACAATTTATAGATTCATTGGTACCACTCAAATGATTTTTTTTCCATTTGCTGACGAAAACCCTTCAGCGCGAACACCATACTTAACATGGAGTTTGATTGCTGTAAATGTAGTTGTATTCTTATTTCAGCTAAGTATTGGCGTGCAATCAAATCAAGCACTTGTAAGTGAGTTTGGTGTACGACCATCTGTGTTTTCAGATTTTGAAAATCTCCATACACTTGTAACTTCAGCTTTTCTGCATGGCGGCTTTATGCATTTAGTATCAAATATGGTTGTTCTCTATATCTACGGAGACAATGTTGAATCACATCTCGGCAGAACAAACTTTCTAATTTTTTACGCTCTTGGAGGTATTTTTGCAGCTTACTTTCAATCAATTTTTTCTGGTGGACAAAATGTTCCAATGATTGGAGCAAGTGGTTGTATAGCTGCAATAATGGGTGCATATTTTGTACTTTATCCAACTGCAAAGGTTAAAGTTTTTGTCTGGTTTTTAATTTTTGTTCAGATTATGCGAATTCCCGCAAATATTGTTATCGGTTTTTGGATTATAGGACAGTTAATCAGTGCTGCTGGCAATAGCTATGATGGAGTTGCGTATTTTGCACATATTGGCGGGTTCGTTTTTGGCTTTGTCGGGATCAAATATCTTTTTAGAAAATATGTTGAGAAGCCAAAGGTTTATACTGATTACGAAGAAGTTGAAGACAACGATTTACCAATTTCAAAGAAAAGAAAATCTCAAGGTTTAAAACGAGATGATGATTAAAAAAATTGAGGAGCATCTCCGAAAAGTTCTTAATATTTCATATCTTGATATTATTGATGAAAGTCCAAATCACGGTGGATATGACGGTTCTATATCTCATGTCAAGCTGATAGTAGTCTCAGACGATTTTCAAAACCAAAAATTACTTGCTAGGCACAAAACAGTTTATGACGCCCTTGGGGATCTAGTATCAAAGATTCATGCAATTTCCTTGAGTCTAAAAACTGAAAATGAATGGGCACAGAGTAATGATGTAAAAGAATCACCACCATGCTCAAAGAACAACTAGGTCAGGTTTTCAGAATTTTGGAAAAAAAGCCTCGATGGGTAATTTTGCTGTTATTAGCTTTGACAGCTATAAGTCTGTTAGGGCTTTCAAATTTTAGATTTGATGCATCCTCTGAAACTTTGATCCTCGAAAGTGATAAATCTTATCAAGAGTACTCTAAGCTAGGCGATGTTTTTGATTCATCAGATTTTGCAATTATGTCGGTCAAAGGCAAACGAGATATATTTGATAATAGCGAGCTAAAAAAACTTCAGACTCTAGCAAGAAATCTTGAGGCATTACCGGGTGTAAAGAGTGTGGTGTCAATCCTCGATGCACCAATCTTTGAGCAACCAAAACTCCCCTTAATAAAATCAGCAGAAAATGATAAATATCTTCTGGTTGATGATGTAAACCTTGCTAGTGCCAAATTGGAGCTAACCAAAAGCCCTATCTTTAAAGAGCTTGTAATCAATAAAACAGGAGACCTCAATGCAATACAAATAAATCTCAATGAAACTCAGGATTATTCAAACGTTATTCAAGCGATAAGGGAAGTTATGGCAGAGGAGACGGCTTTTGAATTGTTGTTAGCAGGCCCAGGAATGATCGTTGTAGATACCATCAATTATATAAAGGGCGATGTCCTGATATTTGGAACATTAACTATTTTAGTGTTTTTATTGTTTTTATTCTTAATTTTCAGGAGTCTGTGGCCGGTCTTTATCATTCTATTTAACGCAACCTTTGTAATGCTTGTCTCAATAGGATTACTGGGGTTATTAGATTGGCCTGTAAGTATTGTATCTTCGAATTTTCTCGCACTGCTGCTTATTACATCGATCGCTATTTCAATCCATATTCTTATAAGAATCCAAGAAGATGCAAAGAAAAAAATAACTATAAGTCAGGCTTTATCGAATATTGTTATCCCATGTTTTTATACTGCTTTAACAACAATTGTGGGATTTGCTTCTCTTGTTTTGAGTGAGATAAAACCAGTAATTGATTTTGGAAAAATGATGTCACTCGGAGTGCTTCTAAATTTTTCTATTTCCTTTTTACTTATCCCAGTATTGTTAAAGCTCAAAAATGTAACCTTTAAGGAACAGCGCTTACCAACCTTACATTTTTTTAACTATGGTTATTTATTTTTTAAACCAATAATGAAGAATGGAGGCACATTGTTTTTGTTGTTGTTGCTACCTTTGATGTTCTACTTAAGCTCACAACTTAAAGTAGAAAATAAGTTTATAGATTATTTTCAAAAAGACACTGAAATTTATAAGGGTTTGGACTTAATTGATAGAGAACTTGGGGGCACAACTCCACTTGAAATTGTTCTTACTTTACCAGAGCAACAAGACGATATTGATGAGCTTGATTTCTTTTATAGTGAAGACTCCGATACTGCAAAATATTGGTGGAAAAAAGATCGCATAGATACACTAAAATCTATTCAGGGAAGGCTTGAGACCACATATGGAATTGGAAAAGTTTTAAGCCTTTTGAATGGCATCGAACTTGCTGAGAGACTGAACGATGGCCCTTTAGGTGATCTTGAGCTTGCATTCATTCGTAACGCTTTACTGGATAGCGATGATGCTCAACTCTTGCTAAGTGGATTTTTAGATGACAGCGAACAAAGGCTAAGAATAACTGCACGAATAATTGATTCCACGCCTGATTTAAACAGAAATGAACTTATTATTCAGATTGAAAATATGCTGAATGCTGAATTAGCAAATACTGACATCCAATACCAAGTTTCAGGATTGGGAGTGCTTTATAACAATCTTCTGCAAAGCCTTTTTTCATCTCAAATAAGATCTCTTGCGTTTGTACTGGGAGTGGTCTTTATCACCCTTTTAATTTTATTTAGATCAATTTTTACCAGCCTAGCTGTTTTAATGGTTCCAGTTTGCTCAGTAGGAGTCATCCTGAGCATTATGAGTGCTTTAAACATACCTCTGGATATCATGACTATAACTATTGCAGCGATATCAGTCGGCATGTCGGTGGATTATGGTATTCATTTTGCATGGCGTCTGAAAGAAGAAATGAAATCAAATAATTTGAAAAAATTTGATGCACAGCTACTTGGAAAAAAAGTTCAATATAGCAGCTTCGAAAAAGAGACTTTTCTTACTACAGGCAAGGCCATTATTATTACAGGTGCGACAATTATTGTGGGTTTTTTTGTATTCTTATTTTCCAATTTCAACCCTACGATTCTATTTGGTATATTTTCTGCAACAGCAATTTTTGTTTCAGTGGTAGTTACTTTCACATTCTTGCCAAATGCAATGATGCTAAAGTCTAAATAAGTCTTTGAAGTTTTTAGTAGTCTGTTTTGCCACCTTTTGTGGTTCCACTCCAATAGCTTCGGAAATAGCTTTTAAAATGACTTTTAGATTTTTTGGTTCATTTCGGCTTCCTTTAATACTTTTAGGAATCAAATAAGGTGAATCTGTCTCGAGTAGTAATTTTTCTAAAGGTATATATTTAAGTAAATCTCTTGTCTCGGCACCCCTTTTAGGGTCGCATATCCATCCAGTTACACCAATGAATAAGTCTTGATCCAACAAATGCTTCAGCTCTTTTTTATTACCAGTGAAACAATGCACCACTGATTTTGGCAGGTTATTGATTTGTTCTTTTAACAAAGATAAAAAATCATCTGTTGAGTTCCTGTTATGCATAAAACAAGGAAGTTGGTGATCAACAGCAAAACTTAAAAACTCTGAAAAACATTTTCTTTGGATCTTAGGAGTTTGAAAGTTTCTGTAATAATCAAGTCCAATTTCGCCGATTGCAACCACTTTTGGTTCCGAAATAAATTTTTCAAGTTCAATTAAAATATCCGTTTTAAACTCAGAGGCATAGTGCGGATGAATACCAACTCCAACATACATATTTTTGTATTCTTTTGATAGTGAGATAATTGTATTCGTGTCTCTAAGGTTGCATGAAGGAGCAAAGAAATACCCAATATCATTTTGGTAAGCTTCTGAAATTACATTGCTAAGGTCTTTCTTAAAACTTTCATGTGTGATGTTAAAACAAGAATCAGCTAGCAACATTTATCATTAATTTGTTAAACTCTAACCTTGCCAAGATGAGATTCCAAGGGACAAAACAATATATTTCAACCAATGACCTAAATTTGGCAGTAAACGCTGCCTTAAGTTTGGAGAAACCACTCCTGGTAAAAGGTGAGCCTGGCACGGGAAAGACAATGCTTGCAGAAGAGGTCGCAAAATCACTAGACATGCGCATTGTTGAATGGCATATAAAATCAACAACAAAAGCCTCACAAGGTTTATACGAATATGATGCAGTCTCACGTCTAAGGGATTCACAGTTGGGAAATGAAAAAGTAAAAGATATTGCAAATTACATAAACAAAGGAAAGTTATGGGATGCTTTTGAATCAGAAGAACAGGTCGTTTTGCTAGTTGATGAAATCGATAAAGCTGACATTGAGTTTCCCAATGATCTCCTGCAGGAGCTTGATAGAATGGAATTTTACTGCTATGAGCTTGATAGAACTATCAAAGCAAAAAAAAGACCATTGGTTATAATTACATCCAATAATGAAAAAGATCTTCCTGATGCATTTTTAAGAAGATGTTTTTTTCATTACATAACTTTTCCTGATAGGGATGTTCTTCAAAAAATCATTAATGTACATATCCCAAAAATTAAAAAGAAGCTTCTCAAGGACTCTTTAGATACTTTTTTTGATATTAGAAAAGTTCCTGGATTGAAGAAGAAACCTTCAACCTCAGAGTTAATAGATTGGCTTAAGCTAATAGTATCTGATGATATTGCGCAGGAGCTTCTTGTCTCTAATGACTCTAAACTTGTGCCTCCTTTGTATGGTGCTTTGCTTAAGAACGAGCAAGATGTTGAGTTGCTACAAAAGCTTGCCTTTATGACCAGGCGTGAATCTTAATGCTAGTAAACCTCTTTAATACTGTAAAAGGTTATGGTGTTCCAGTAACATTACGAGAATTTTTAGACCTTCTAACCGCTCTGGATAAAAAGTTGATATTTGCTGATTGGAATGATTTCTATTATCTCTCTCGAACAATGTTAGTAAAAGATGAAAAAAACTTTGACAAGTTTGATCGCGCTTTTGATGTCTATTTTAAGGGCATAGAAAATATGGATGATCTCATTAAAATGATAATTCCAGAGGATTGGATTAGAAAACAATTTGAAAAAGAACTAACACCGGAAGAATTAAAAAAAATCAAAGACCTTGGTGGTCTTGAGAAGCTTTTACAGGAATTCAAAAAACGTTTAGAGGAGCAAGAGAAACAACATCATGGCGGCAATAAGTGGATTGGTACTGCAGGCACTTCTCCATTTGGAAACGATGGTAATCACCCCAACGGCATCCGTTTAGGGGGAAAGTCAAACAAAGGCATGGCAGCAAAGGTTTGGGAAGACCGAACTTTTAAAAATCTCGATGATTCACTTCAGCTGGGAGTTAGGAACTTAAAAATTGCTCTGAGAAAACTACGGAAGATGACTAGAAAAGGCGATCAATTTGAATTTGACCTGACGAATACCATAAACAGTACGGCCAAAAATGCTGGTTATCTTGAGCTTGAATACATCAGAGAGAAGATGAATGACATTAATTTAATAGTATTCTTTGATATTGGTGGTTCAATGGACCCTTTTGTAAAAGTATGTGAAGAGTTATTTTCTGCTGCAAAATCTGAGTTCAAGAATTTGGAGTACTACTATTTTCATAACTGTATTTATGAATCAGTTTGGAAAGATAATTTTAGAAGAAATGAAAACCGCATAACTACCCAAAGCATTCTAAGTAAATTTACCAAGAACCATAAGTTAATAATTGTTGGTGATGCCAGTATGGCACCATACGAGTTGACTAATCCAGGTGGCAGCATTGAACACTGGAATAAACAATCTGGTGAACAGTGGATCCGCAAACTAAATGGGTATTTTCATAAATCCGTTTGGCTTAATCCCGTGCATGAGGACCATTGGGACTATACCTCATCAATAAAAATGATATCGGGCTTGATGGATAAAAAAATGTTCCCATTAACAATAAGCGGAATATCCGATGCTGTAGGGTATCTTTCAAAAAGACACTAAAACCATATGAGCGCATTATTAATCGAAAATTTAAAAAAAACCTACCGGAACAACGTTGAAGCTCTTAAGGGGATAAATCTGGAAGTAAAAAAAGGTGATTTTTTTGCATTGCTTGGACCGAATGGGGCCGGTAAATCGACAATTATTGGCGTCATTTCCTCTCTGGTCCTAAAAAACTCAGGCACTGTCAAAATCTGCGGTATCGATACTGATGATGATTTGCAACTCGCAAAATCAAAGCTAGGGGTAGTTAATCAAGAATTTAATTTTTCTCAATTTGAAAGAGTGATTGACATTATAACCACCCAGGCTGGCTTTTACGGTGTGGACTACAAGACAGCAGTTTCCAGGGCAGACAAGCATCTTAAGGCGTTGGGGTTATGGGATAAAAGAAATGAGCAGACAAGAATGCTTTCAGGTGGCCAGAAAAGAAGGGTCATGATCATTAAAGCTCTTATTCACGAACCAGATTTACTTATTTTGGACGAACCCACAGCAGGTGTTGACATTGAGCTTCGAAGAATTTTATGGGATTTTCTTTTGGATATTAACAAAAAGGGAACAACCATAATTTTGACTACTCATTATTTGGAGGAAGCCGAAAATCTATGCAGAAATATTGCAATTATTGATGAAGGTCAAATTATCGAGAATACCAGCATGGCAAGCCTATTGAATAAGCTCGACGATCAGTTTTTTATCTTCGAAACAAAAAATAAAATAAGTCAGTCTTTAGATATAGAAGGATTTGAGACAAAGGTATTAGAAGACCATAAATTTTCATTAAGAGTTGCAAACGGCAAAACACTGGGTGCATTTTTGCAGGATGAGGCATTAACTGATGTTGAGATTACAAATGTTAAAAATCAAACCAACAGGTTAGAGGAGCTGTTTATCAAGCTCACAACAAAACATGAATAATTTACAGGGATTAAAAACATTAGCATCAGCACAAGTGAGAAGAATCTTGAGAATTTGGATTCAAACTATCTTACCACCAGCGATTACCACCGCGCTTTATTTTCTAATTTTTGGGCAACTTATTGGATCAAGAATTGGTGGTATGCCAGGCTATGACGGCTTAACCTACATCGAATTTATGGTTCCTGGACTGATAATGCTTTCTGTAATAACAAACTCTTATGCAAATGTTGCTTCAGCTTTTTATGGCACAAAATTTCAAAAAGCAATGGAGGAAATAATTATCTCACCAATGCCCAATTGGATAATATTAATTGGTTTTCTTGTTGGCGGCATTGCGAGAGGGATGTTGGTTGGTTTAGTGGTGGTTTTGACAAGTTTGTTTTTTGTTCAAGTGACCATAGACAATATTTTCCTCACAGCAATCTCGATCGTGCTTACTTCAATCCTGTTTTCTATCCTAGGATTGCTTAATGGTATTTATGCTAAGACATTTGACGATGTGAGTATAATTCCAACTTTTGTTTTAACACCTTTGATTTACCTTGGAGGAATTTTTTATTCAATTGACATATTGAGTACAGAGTGGCAATTCATATCCCAACTTAACCCAATACTATACATTGTAAATTTTTTCAGATTTGCAATGTTAGGAGTCTCTGAAATCAATCCAATTACAGGTATGGTTTTGATCCTCGTATTTACGTTTGTCTTTTTCTTTATCGCTTATTCGCTCCTATTAAGAGGGGTAGGAATTAAGGAATAGGTTTGACTGGCCCCTTAGGAAAAAGAACCACCATCCCAACTAAGTACTCACCAGAAGTTCTTTACCCCATTGAACGAGCGCAACAACGCAAAGATAGAAATGTGTCAGATTTCTTGGGCTATGACATATGGAATATTTATGAGCTTCTATGGCTCACAACAGATGAAAAAATTCACAAAAATGAAATATCAATAATAATTAATGCGAATTCGAAATTTACTCCGGAATCAAAATCAATGAAACTTTATATTAATTCTTTGGTGCATTTAAAGTTTGAAGATTTTTCTGCAGTGAAAGATATTGTAAAAAAAGATCTCGAGGACTTAACAAGATCAGATATTGAAATTGGAGACGTCGCATATTTAAGTCAAGAGTCAGAGCAAGTAGCTGTTACAAATTCAAAGAACAAGCTTAGCCAATCTGAGAATGATAAGAAGATAGATAAAGTCGTCAATTTCTCTGCATTTCGATCCTTATGTCCTGTAACAAATCAACCTGATATAGCTTCTATCGAGATAAATGGCGCCTTTTCAAGTCAAGATCTAGACCAGATATCAAAGTACTTGGGAAGCTTTTTCAATAAACCTCAGTTTCATGAAGCATGCGTGGAGGAAATCTTAGAAAATCTGCAGTTAAACAAATATCAGATACATTCCGTGACAGGATTTTTTGAGAGAAGGGGAGGCATAGCAATAATCCCAAGACGGTTAGTTTAATTACCCTTATAATCATTTTTAGGAGAGATGGCAGAGTGGTCGATCGCGCTATCTTGGAAAGGTAGTGAACGTTTGTAGCGTTCCGAGGGTTCGAATCCCTCTCTCTCCGCCAGTATCTCAGATACCCTTTCTGCTCTGGAGAATACGATGGAATTTAATATTTTTCCAAAATTAGTTACATCATATCTATAACTTAGTAAGATCTATATTCAACCATATGGAGGTACAAATGAGTAAGTTTGCAAACATAGTAAAGTGTGTAGTTAAAGAGGGTCACGAGCAAGATTATTTGGATGCTTGTAGAAATTTTGTTCTAAGCGAGGGCCAAGAGCAAGCATATACCATTCAAACAGGGGATCGAGAATTCTTCTTTTTTGGACTTTGGGAATCAGAGGAAAGCCTTGTAAAATCAAGACCTGAAATGATTTCAAATCTCGATACTATAAGAGGGTACCTAGAAGAAATTTCTCCGGAACTTGGTGTTACGGATCCACACTCAGGAAATGTGGTCATTGCTTGGGATTGATTTACTAAATTTCTAACTTCAACACTCTCAAAAAAAGATTTAAAAAGCTTGACAAAATGGGCTAATCAGGCGATAAAGTGATATTAATTAATTAATTTTTAGGGGCTAATATGACTAAAAGACTATTTTTTCTTCTAATTTCTCTTGGATTTTTTAGTGTTACTTTTGCTCAGGAAGACGACGAAGTCGATTCTGTAGAAGTAGCTGAAGAAGAAGAAGAGGTTGCACCAGAAGAAGTTGTTGTAACAGGATCTAGAATTGCTAGATCTGAATACGAGGTTTCACAACCTGTGACCATTATATATGGTGAAGAATATGAAAACAGGGGCTATACAAATGCCTCCGAAGCTCTATTCGATGTTCCGGGTGTTGAAATTGTAAATACTGTAAACACACCTCTTGGTGATTTTAATAACAACCAAGCAAGTGGTGGTATAGGCCAATCCTTAGCAAGTAACTTTGGTATTGGATCAGGCAGAACGCTAGTTCTCGTGAATGGTAAACGATTTGTATCGGGTATCTCACCAGGAGCATTTGCGTCAGCTGGTTTTGGTAATGCTGTTGATATAAATAATATTCCTTCAGCTCTTATAGAAAGAGTTGAAATTGTAAACGCTGGTGGATCAGCTGTTTATGGTGCAGACGGTATTGCCGGTGTTATGAACTTTATCCTCAGAGATGATTACGAAGGTCAAGAGTTTAATGTTGTTTATGACGATTACGCTGGTCTTTCGTCAGATTTATCAGTTCAATATGTATTTGGCGGAAACTTCAACGATGGCAGAGGTAATATAACTGTAAGCTATCAGTTCGAGGAAATTGGTACAGTTTACTCCAGAGACGTTGAAAGGATTAAAGCTTCTGACGGTACTTGTCCAACAGGTGGAGGCTATTTCAGAAATTATGATGGTCCTTCATATCAAAGAAAATATATGGGACCAGGTTCTATTGTTCCTATAAGTGGTGTAGCCACAGAGACAGGCTGTGTTAACATTACAGGCTTACCATTTACTGGAAAACTTTCAATATATCCATATCCGTTTGTGCCTGGACACTATGGGGTATGGTATCTAGACGGTGCACTTGGACCTGATGGAGTTAACTGGGTATTTAGTTCACCTGGTAACTTAACTCCACAAGACACAGGAATTTACTACGGTAACCGTTTGTTTTCATTCGATGGTGAATCTGCCAACCGCGACTTTAATGATCTCTATAGACCAGGCTTTGAAAGACAAAACTTTAGCATGTTTGCAAATTACGATATAAGTGATAATTTGCAGATTTACTTTAACGCAGTTTCAAATACTTTCTTTGCAACTGACTATGGGCAAGGAAACAACCCGTATTCATATTGGGGTTTTTCACCTGGTATTTATTCACCGGTTTACATTCCCATTGATTATCCATATCTAACACAAAATTCACGAGATATTATCTCAAGCTATGGCTTGTCAGGTGGATATTTGTCGAAGTCTCACGAAGACTTGTTTAAAAACGGAACAGGAGTATATGGAGCAGATAACAGGAACAATGTTGTGTACTTTGCTGCCGGAGCAAGAGGTGATTTTTCACTTGGTAGCAATTTGTTCAATTGGGAATCGGGCTATCAGTATGGTAGGACCCAGATCTTGAGTGATTCTCCAGACACAATTGGTGCTCGATATGCTGCAGCACTTGATGTTGGCGTTAATCCAGACACTGGAGAGATTGACTGTAAGATGAATTACGATCCTAACTATGACCCATGGCAATATGAATACATATATGGTGGTGGTTACTTGGGTGGTTACTACAACGATGACGGAACTCCAACCAATGAATTCCCACTTGTTGGACTACCAGGAGATTGTGTTCCATTAAATATTCTTGGTCGAGGTACAGTTACTCAGGCCGCTAGAGATTACATTGGCTCAAACAGGAGAAATCTTAACGAAATCGAGCAAGAACTTACTTATGTGAATGTCACAGGTGATTTATTTGAATTGCCAAGTGGGGCATCTGTAGGTTTTGCTGCTGGTTATGAGGCTAGAGTCGAAGGCTCAGCTTACATTCCAGATACCATGCAGCAGTTAAGTCTAGGTTGGAGCATAGGTACATCACCAGTTAGTGGTAACTATGAAGTTGATGCCTTTTACTACGAGGTTAAAGTTCCAGTAGTTACAAGGAATATGGATATTCCTTTTGTCGAAGGTCTAACACTTGACTTTTCAGCACGAACTGTGGAGAACTCTCTTGCTGGAGACTTTGATGTGGAAGCACTTTCATTAGCCTGGGCTGTAACGGATGATCTAAGGATAAGATATTCAGATCAGACTGCACTGAAAGCTCCTGATATTGGTGACTTATTTGGACCACAACAGTCTCTATATGCTTTTGCATCAGATCCGTGTGACTACAGATTTATAGGTCAAGGAAGAGATCCAGCCACAAGACGAGCAAACTGTGCCGCTGAGAATATTCCAGCTAACTTCACAGATCCAAATACAGGTGAACTTGTGTTTGCGAGTGATATCGTTAATCAAACTGCACGAGGTGTTACAGGTGGTAACCCAAATCTGTTTAACGAAACAGCAGCCACAGAGGCTATTGGGCTTGTCTATCAGCCTGCATGGTTTGGTGATTTGCTCTTTGGAGACATAGACTTTGCTGTTGATTACATCAAGATTAACCTTGAAGATTTCATTACAAGTTTTTCAGTTACGCAGATAATGAATTCTTGTTATGACTTTACTGATTATCCAAATGCTTTTTGTGATAGATTCCAAAGGGATGCGGAAGGTCAAGTTGTATACTTTGAGCAAGGTTTAGTTAACGCTGGTTTAAGAAATTTCGCAACTTACGTATGGAAGTCAAATTTTGCATTTGATGTTGCTGAAGCAGCTTCTTTCCTATCAGGCGATAATTATGCACTTGATTTGGGTAGAATGGCTGTACGATGGAGAGCATTCCAAGAGGTTTACGATGAGTCAGCTTCTTCAGGTCTTACCGAGGATTTAGCTAGCTTTACTGGTCAGTATGGTAATGATGAATGGTTCTATGACACTGTTCTTGAATACTCATACAAAAACTGGTATGCATGGGTATCAGCGGATACAAGATCCGGTGGTAAGATTGATATCTTCCAAGACATGGAGAATCAGCCTGATGCTTACCTTGACTACAACGAAAACCCAATCACCGAATACAGAGGTTATACAACTTATGCTGGTGGTTTAGGTTTCAGAGCGAGTGAGAATGTTACTGTGAGAGTAATTGCTTCAAACCTTCTAGATTACGATGGTTCTGAGGAAGACGTTTTTGATAGGGAGCTCAACTGGGTATCACCAGGTAGAACCGTAACAGGCGTTGTACAAGTAAGATTCTAAAATTATATTAGCTAAGACAGGGGAGGGAAACCTCCCCTTTTTTTTCTCCATAAATACTGTATACTTATACAGTATGACAGAATTATTCAAACATTTTTTAAATAAACCATTAGACCAGCACTTAATTAAAAGAGTGGCTTTTCAATATTTTAATAATGATCTGAAACAAGCGCGTTTATTCCTAGACAATATCATCACAGAAAAAAACTACGCGCATACACAAAAAGATCTTTTCTAAAACCAATAATTAAATTATTATTCTGATATACGTCTCGCGTACTATCCAAGCAGAGAGATACTACGTGATAGATTAATTCTCTGACCAAGGAGGTGATCCAAATTAGTATTATATTAAACTCAGGATTGTTGGGAGGTAATTGCTGACGACAGTTTAATCCCGTCCGACTGTAAATTTAGGTTTACAGAGTGGCCTCTTTATTAAGAGGCCCTTTTTTTAAGAGGCCCTTTTTTTTGATATGAAGCTTGTTGATTTTCTAACTTTATTATTTGTCTCAATTTTGTGGGGAGGGTCATTTCTTTTCTTGAGACTGCTTGTTTTGGAGGGACTAGCTCCATTGGAGATAGTTTCAATTAGGATGATGTTGGCAGCGTTATTTATAACCCCTTTCTTTATAGTCAAATTTAAGAAATATTCATTCTATGATCATGGGTTTGCTTTTGTTTTGGTTGGAATCCTAAATACGGCTTTACCTTTTACTCTCTTTGCCTTTGCTTCGGTAGAATTGGGAGCAGGATCACTATCAATTTTACAAGCTACTGTGCCAATTCTTACAGCATTGCTTCTGTTTTCACTTTACAAGGGTGAATTCAGCGTTTTCAAGCTTATTGGGGTAGTAATTGGTTTTGTAGGTCTGTTTGTGTTGGTTGGCCCATCAGGTGGATTCGATCCATTTTCATCGATATTGTGTATTATTGCCTCTTTATCTTATGCCATAGCCGGCATATATCTTGCAAAAACACCAAAACATATCAGTAATTCCTTTATAGGTATGGGATCAATAATTGTCGGCGCAATCATCATGCTTCCATTTTTACTAAATTCTTCTAATACTTTACAAAATTTGACAAGAGACTCGTGGACCTACCTAGCTATTTTGGGTGTAATAAACACCTCGTTAGCTTATGTTATTTTTATCAAACTAATTAAAAAAATTGGTCCTATTAATGCTTCATTTGTTACTTATCTTGTTCCGGTTTCAAGTATAAGTTTGGGCATCTTGGTTTTAGATGAAGTCTTTACTATTCCTATGTTTGCGGGCTCAATGTTAATTTTTATGGGGGTATTCTTTGCAAATAGCGAGAAAAAACCAAAAAAACTGCTTTAAATGAAGAATTTTGATTGTAACCCCTTGTGATCTGTGACAATATCGTAACATAAACAAGTTTTATAGTGTTCTATAGCTTTAAAAATAGTGGCTAAGAATTACTGGAGGAATGTCGATGTTATTGAAAGATGCACTTAGGTGCAGTTTATTTTTTTTACTCTTAACATCCTCTTACGCATTCTCGCAAGAGGACGAAGAGGAGAGCGCTTCTGACGATGGTACAGAAGAGGTAGTAGTTACTGGTTCAAGGATCAAGAGATCCAACTTTGAGACCAACGCACCAGTTACCGTTATTACATCTGAAGATATTGAGAATAGGGGTTATACAAAAGCTGCAGAAGCTTTGTTTGCACTTCCATTTGTAGGTATTGGAGCAAGTAATTATGGTGATAGTGCATATGATGGTTCAGAAGATATCGGCCAAAATATTGGTGATAGTTTTGGACTTGGTGCACAGAGAACACTTACGTTAGTTAATGGTAAGCGTTTTGTTTCAGGAAACTCTGCTATTGGAAGTCTTGGTTCAGCCGTTGACACTAATAATATTCCGAATGCCCTTATTGAGAGGGTTGAAGTTAAATCTGTTGGTGGAGCTGCGGTTTATGGAGCGGATGCTGTTGCAGGTGTTATTAACTTTATTCTTAAAGAGGACTATGAAGGTTTTGAATTTTCATATGATTACAATTCCTTACTAGCTGACTTTGAGGGTGCTGAAGAAGCATTTAGATCGTTAATGGGCTTTAATTCTGCAGATGGGCGTGGAAACTTTGTGCTATCGCTTGAGATGACAAAGACACCAAGAATTGATGAAACTATGTTGCCATACAGAGATGACTACATGTACAGGACAACACTTCCAGATGCTGCCTACTCAGGACAAAGTGGATTTTATCCTGAATACAGATTATATGGGTTAAGTCAGAATGGTTTTGCGACCTGTGGATCAACTGTTCTTTATAACAGAGGGGCAGGCTTATGTGACGATGGTTTTGCGTATGAGTTTGATAATAACGGTAACCTTACACAAGCTGTGCCTGGAGGAGTTACAGGTAATGCTGTGTGGTCTGTAGGTGGAGCAGGGCTGTACTTAGACCAATATGGCTCATACTCAAACGCATATGACAGATATAATGTTTCATCTTTTTATACTTATGATTTAAATTTTGCAAAGTTTAAAACCGAAGTGTATTCATCTCAGTATGAGACATTCCCAACTGTGACACAGCCTCAATATCAGTCAGGGCTATTTGGGGGAACATTGCAACCACCATTTCTTCCGCTAGATTATCCTTTCTTCTCTCAGCAAGCTCAAGATTTACTTGCAACACTAACTGTTGACGGTGAGGCAGTTGAAGGAGTTTACTTACAGTGGGCACCATTAAGTTGGGTGCCAAGACCAACCAATGCAAGTACTACGACAAGCTTCAACTTCTCTTTAGAAGGTGAGGTAGTTGCTTTTAATAGAGGTTACGATTGGCAAGTTGGATATTCATTTGGTAAGAGTAAAGTTTTAGCGACAGAAACTGATTATCTTGATGGGCGTTTTTTTGCTGCAATTGATGTCGGTATAAATCCAGATACAGGTGAAATTGATTGCAGATTTAACTATGTGGATGATTATGCAAACAGAATTATGCCGACAGTTTATGGCAATCAGGCTGTATCAGGATCCTTATTGTTAGGTGCTCCTGGAGATTGTGTGCCAGTACAACCATTTGGTTACTATACTCCTTCACAAGCACAGCTTGATTATGTTACAGCCAATATTTTTTCTAATAATGAAATCGATCAGATTGTCAGATTTGGAAATGTTCAAGGTCCGCTTTTTGATCTTCCAGCTGGCGAAGTATTAGGTTTGGTCGGCTTTGAGCAAAGAAAAGAAGCTGTTGATTATAGAGTTGATGGCGGTTCAAAGGCTGATGTTTATAGAGCTGGCTACAGTGCTGATATTTCAGGAGCGTTTTCAACATCAGACGTTTACTACGAATTATTTGTTCCACTTCTTGGAAATGGTTTTGGTGAATTATCTTTAGGAGGTGTAAGTCTACTTAAAGGAGTTGATCTTGAATATTCGTTCAGAGAGCTTGATAATAGCCTAGCTGGCGTTGATGAAGCCGATAATCTTGGTTTGAACGTTAGATTCACTGACGATTTAAGAATAAGACTTAATCAACAAAATGCTGTAAGAGCGCCTTCAATGGGTGAATTATTCCAGCCTGTTGTTGCCACTGGGGACTTTGTGAATGATCCATGCGACCAGAGCTTTATTGATGCTGGACCTAATCCTGCAGTAAGAAGAGCAAACTGTTTAGCTGATGCACAAAGATTTGGTGTAGATATTACCAACTGGGAGTCATTAGCTAAAAATGCGTCTGTTAATGGACGAAGTGGTGGAAATGTGAATTTAGCTAATGAAAGTGCGGAGGCACAGGGTTATGGACTTGTCTTTCAACCAAGTTTTGTTCCGGGCGAGCTTTCATTGGCTGTTGATAAAATTGTCATCGATATTTCAGATGCAATAACATCATATACACCAACTCAAATTATGAATGCTTGTTATGACTCTACGAATTTCCCAAATAACCCATTTTGTGGACAATTCTATAGAGGCGCAGATTTCCAGTTGCTCAGAGGGGCTGGAGAGGTTGCATACATTGCTGGTCAGGTTAATGCTGCTATATACGAGTACGAAGCAACAATTTCAGAGCTAAACTACTTTAACTCAGTAGCTGATTTTGCCAACTTTGCGCTCGGTTGGGCTGGTGTTGATCTTGGAGATAACTTTGGAGATTTCCAGCTTAATGTTAAGCATATTTATAATGAGAAGGATTTATTCTCTGCTACAGGTACAGACATAAATGACAACACTGGAGAGTTTGGTAACAATGCTAGAAATCAATTCTATACTCAGTTCCAGCATTTTTATGGCTCGTTTGTTTCATATGTTGATGTTTTCTACTATGGAGAAGGAAAATTTGACAACGATTGGGACTACAATGAGCAGCCAGATAAGTATGTGAATACTTTTAATGGCACTTATTTACCAAACCATATCGAAGGTTGGTACATGGTTAATGCAGGTGTTAATGTTGATGCTTCAGCGTATGGTCTTGATGGCTTAATTCTAAGAGTTAGAGTTAATAACCTTCTAGATTGGCAAGCAGAGGATGTTTGGCATAGAAACCAACTTAGAGATGGTGGTACAGGAGCTAACTACGGCAGTGCTAGTGGTGAAGGGGGAGTTATAGCTCAAAGATTGTCATTCGGATTTAACTACAGTTTCTAACCCCATGGGAACTTAGTTCAGGGCCCTTAGGGGCCCTTTTTTTTTGGTGCGCCCGGGAAGACTCGAACTCCCGACCCCCTGGTTCGAAGCCAGGTGCTCTATCCAACTGAGCTACAGGCGCTAATAACCAGATGCTTGGCCATCTTTTCGGCTTTCAGATGCACCATAATATACACCATTTTTGAGCATGATAGCTTGATAACCACCATAACCACCATTTGTACTATCGACTTTATGACCCATTTCTATTAAAGCTGCCCTTATATCCTCACCAAATCCTGATTCAAGATAAACGATTCCACCATCCAACATAACTTCACCAGTGGGTTGTGAGGAGCCGTTATGTCTAATTCTGGGTGCGTCACCTGCTTCTTGAAGATTCATTTGAAAATCTATCAAGTTTATTACAATTTGAGCGTGACCCTGTGGTTGCATCCCCCCTCCCATAAGCCCGAAGCTTACAAAAGGACTTCCATCTTTTGTTATAAATGCAGGAATAATTGTATGGAATGGTCTTTTTCCACCAACTAGAGAATTCCTATGATTGGGGTCCAAGCTAAACAATTCACCTCTATCTTGCAACATAAAGCCAGCATTATCAGGTACTACCCCTGACCCCATACCCCTGTAATTGCTTTGTATTAAGGAGATCATGTTTCCATATTTATCGGAAACAGTAAGATAGATGGTATCTCCTTCTTCTAAATTGCCAGCATCGAAACTACTGCCAGCTTTTTTTGGGTCAATTAAGGCCCGCCTTTCGTTAGCATAAGTCTTCGAAATTAAGTCTGTGACAGGTACATCTGCAAAATTTAGATCTGCATAATATTTTGCACGATCTTCAAAAGCAAGTTTCTTTGCTTCAACAAACAAATGTATGTATTCACTTGAATAAAGACCCATACTTTGAAGGTCATATGCCTCTAGGACATTAAGTATTTGTAGGGCAGCAATTCCCTGTCCGTTTGGAGGCAATTCCCATACATCGTATCCTCTGTAATTGGTTGATACGGGATCAATCCACTCAGGTTGAAATTCAGATAAATCTCCAGAGTTCATTACCCCCTCCTTTGAATTTATCGATGTCAAAATTTCTTGTGCAATCTTACCTGTATAGAAATCTCTTCCATAAGAGCTAGCAATTGATTTATAAGTACCTGCTAAGAGCGGGTTTTTAAATATTTGACCTTTTTTAGGTGTTTGCCCTCCAGGCATCCACACATCAGAGAAATTAGGGTATGCTTCATATCTCTGAGCCGCTCTCTCCAAATAATAAGCAATTAGTTCGGTTACTGGAAAACCTTCTTCTGCGTAATAAATTGCATTTTCAAAAAGATCTTCAAAATTTTTACTTCCAAATCTTTTATGTAGCGCTGTCCAACCAGCTACTGCTCCAGGCACAGATACTGACAAACTCCCAAATGCAGGTACTTTGTCATAGCCTTTTGACTTAATATATTCAATTGACAGATCTTTAGGCGCTGGTCCAGATGAATTTAAACCATAAAGTTTTTTTGTTTTTGCATCCCAGACAATTGCAAATAGATCGCCACCAATTCCACATCCAGTAGGCTCAACAAGCCCTAGAACTGCATTAGCTGCAATTGCTGCATCGATAGCATTGCCGCCACTCTTAAGAACATCTAAAGCTGTCTGAGTGGCAAGAGGGTGACTAGTTGCTGCCATACCCTGTTGGCCGATGACCTCAGATCTTGTGGCAAATGGAAGACCTGTTAGACGATCGTAGCTATGAAGAGTATTTAAAAGAAAGAGTATTAATATTATAAGATTGGTTTTTTTCATAAATTCTAATTAATGTATCATTCTATAATAATCCGATGTGAATTGGCGCGCTTGGGAAGATTTGAACTCCCGACCTCTTGGTTCGTAGCCAAGCGCTCTATCCAGCTGAGCTACAAGCGCACTTTTAAATTATAATAAGCTTTTAGAATTTTTTCTTTCAAAATGAAACTTAGTATTAATTTAAATAAAATAGCACTAATTAGAAACTCAAGAGGCTCTATCAGTCCAAATCTAGAATATTTTGCAAGAACTGCTTTAGAGGAGAACATTCTTGGCCTCACAGCACACCCTAGACCTGATAACAGACATATAAGATACACAGATTTAGAGTTAATCAAGAAACTGACAAACGAATATCAGAAAGAATTTAACATTGAAGGTAATCCTCTAGAACTTCCATCAACTGAATATAGAGGTTATTTAGCTCTTATTAAAATATTTAAACCAACCCAAGCTACATTGGTGCCAGACGATACCAATCAACTAACATCTGATCATGGTTGGGATATAAGTGATTTGAATGGTGAAAATTTTACGAACTCCATCATTGATAATTGTGATAGATGCAGCGTTTTTATTGATGCAGGCACAGATTTGAGATCATTAAATAATAAAAACATTAATGCTATTGAAATATACACAGGACCGTATGCAGATGCCTACAAATCAGGTGATAGAAAACTCTTAGATAAAGAGTTAAATAAAATAATCTTTACTGCTGAAAGCGCAAAAGAGCAGGGCTTACGAATAAATGCAGGCCATGACTTAGATTTAAGAAATTTACCTTTGTTAAGAGAGAACGATTTAATTGATGAAGTGTCTATAGGCCATGCTATTATTTCGGAATCACTTGATAAAGGTTTTAAAACCACAATTAGACAATATATAAAGATTATAAATGGATGATGTAATTCAAAATATTAAAGATCAGATAAAAGACAATGAAGTTTTATTGTTTATGAAGGGTTCGCCATATCAGCCTCAGTGCGGATTTTCTTCGAAAGTGGCACAAATTTTATTTAGTTATGATATTGAATTTAGTTATATAGATGTCCTTGAATTCCCTGAGGTGAGATCCAACCTTCCTAAAATATCAGATTGGCCAACCTTTCCGCAGTTATTTGTTAAAGGTGAACTAGTGGGTGGTTGTGATATAGTGTCAGAATTACACGAAACAAAAGAATTAGAAGCTGTTTTTAGTTCGCAGTAATTAAAGTCTGTAAGAAATTTTCGTGACCAACTTTTTCCAGCAAGTCTAATTGTGTCTCTAAATGATCAACATGCTCCTCTTCGCTTTCAAGAATTTTTTGCAATAAATCTCTTGATACGAAGTCGTTCACAGCTTCACAAGCCAGAATAGCTTCTCTAAGATCTGGAATAGCCTCATTTTCGAGTTTTAGATCATTATGTAATATCTCGATTGGTTCTTCTGCAATGTAAACATTACCTAGGTAAGCCATATTAGGTAAACCTTCTAAAAATAATATCCTTTGAATTAGTACATCAGCATGTTTCATCTCATCCATAGACTCTCCATACTCATATTGAGCAAATTTATCTAAACCCCAGTCAGATAACATTCTGGAATGTAAAAAATACTGGTTGATGGCTCTTAATTCGTTAGAAAGAATCTTGTTAAGATGTTCGATGACTTTATCGTTTCCTTGCATAGTGAATTTATATGTTCTTTGGAATTAAAAATCAAGGAAAATGCTTATTTTGCTAATGATTCTCATTTAGAAATCGAATTGATTGTTATTTAGTTTTTTACTTTTCTGAATAACCCAATTTTTCATGGATTTTTTTACTGGAAGTTGTATAACCAAAAGGTACTCTCTCCCCGGGATAGACTCTACTAAATGCTTTTTGAACAGCAAGCGTTGTTTCGTGAAAGCCAGAGAGTATTAAATTTAATTTCCCTGGGTATGTATTAATATCACCTACTGCAAAAATGCCGTCTTTGTTTGTCTCAAATGTTTCAGTGTTTACTTGAATTTTATTGCCCGATAATTCTAAATTCCATTCGTTGATTGGCCCAAGTTTCTTGTTGAGTCCGTAAAAAAATAAAATATAATCTGCATCAATATCGATTTCCTCTTTGGAATCTGTATTGAGTAGTTTGATCGAATCGATGCTCTCATCACC
>OZSS01000097.1_pt1 | contig 37103 bp, 34 predicted proteins | sample 1779911 | NCBI WGS metagenome assembly OZSS01 (sample SAMEA2603589, study PRJEB24840) | metagenome | biome: Water; feature: Photic zone; material: Seawater sample | place: Mediterranean Sea | collected 2013-11-12 | depth 10 m
GTGTGTGGCCGTGGTGGGCAGCTGGCGGGGTGATTCTAGGGACGTCTCCTATTATCGGCTCTCCGGCTGCTCGTCGTCGTTGGGATCAGTTATGGATAAAGTCTGGTTCTGGGGGCTGTTGGATTTAGTATCATGTCTGGAATGTCTAGTAGTAGTTCTAGAGGGGCCGATCCACGTGGATCTGGCCTTGCTAGAACTCTACATAGTGCTTTATTATTTATGCCTCATTAAATTCCTTTGTGCTGTTGTTTTTGGAAATGAAATAAAAGGAGTAAGTCAAGAAATAATAGATATTTCAAATAATACTATTGAGATTGACCAGTATGGGACCAAGCATTCTCTTAATGTTACAGTTGCTGCTGGGATTGTGGTTTGGAAATTTTACAATTCTTTGAATTAAAACTCCATTTTTTTGATTGATTGGTTTTTCTTAATCTTAAGCAAAAAATCTGAAACTAATATTCCAATTTCAGGGTCTTTTAATGTACCATTAATTTCAAGCAAAGGAATTAGCACAAAATCTCTAATCCTGTATCTGGGGTGGGGAATGACTAATTTTTTTTTGTTAACTATTTGATCGCCAAAAAAAATTATATCAATATCAATAATTCTTGATTCATATTTATTTGACAACCTATTTCTTCTCCCCATTTCTTTTTCAATATTTAATATCTTCTTTAAAACATTTTCAACTTCCAAAATAGTTGATACTTCAATACAGCAATTAAAAAAAAAGGCTCCTTTAAAACCAACTGCTGGATTTTTATAAATGCTAGAAATTTTCTCAACATTTCCTAAATTTTTATTAATTCTGGAAATACAATTTATTAGATTAAATTTTCGGTTACCAACATTTGTTCCAATTGAAAAATAAATTGTTGATTTCGTCAAAATATTGAACTTAAAGATTAATTTTATTTGAGTAAAAATAATGGATTACACTGATATTAAAAAAGTTGAATTTGCGAAAAAGATATATTTATATCTAGGGGCAATTTTTATTACCTCATTGGTCGTTTCAAACCTAATCTTTCAGAAATTTTTCTTTTGGCATCCATTTGAATTGGAAATCTTTGGATTTAAATTATTCGAACTTTCAGTTGGTATTTTACCTTACCCAATAACTTTCTTAGTAACTGATCTTATTTCTGAAATTTATGGAAAGAAAAAAGCTAATGAAGTAGTTATTGCTGGGATTTTTGCTTCCTTTTTTTCTTTATCAATTATATATATTGCAAACGAGGTTCCAGCAATGGATGCTTCACCTGTTAATAACGAAACTTTTACACAAGTATTTTATTTATCAGGTGTTGCTGTTTTGTCATCAATGTTGGCTTATTTATTTGCACAATTTATTGACATAAGAATCTACCATTTTTGGAAAAAGAAAACCAAAGGAAGATTACTGTGGTTAAGAAATAACTTTTCAACCTTTACATCTCAATTTATTGATTCCTTCACTGTAATTTTTTTACTATGTTCATTTGAGGCTCTTCCTTGGGACTCGTTTCTAGGGCTTCTTCTCTCAGCTTTTATTTTTAAAGTTCTGGTAGCACTATTTGATACACCATTATTATATTTAGGTGTGTACTTATTTAGAAAAAAGTTTGATCTAAAAATTAATGAGGAAATTCAAATTTAATCAACCTCTATACTTACTTTAACTCCTTCGTTGGAACGAATATTGAATACAGTATCATCTTCAAAAATCAAGTACTGACCCTTAATTCCAATAATCTTTCCTGTATATTTTTTGGACTTAACTAGGTTTAGACTTTTAGGTTTTTCAGGTGATTTAAAAAGTGGATATTTAATTTCGGTAGTATTACTTTCAGCAGAAATATATTTAAGTACTTCATTTGGGAGAAATCTTAAACATTCCGATTTTTCATACTCAAGATCAATATCAGTTCTATTTGTTTTAAGCATTTCTCTCCAATTGGTTTTATCATTATATTTCTCTTTTAACTTAATTTCGCTAATACCGGCTAAATACCTATTAGGTACCTCAATAATTTCGATGGCTTTTATTGCACCTTGATCAATCCATCTAGTTGGAACTTGAGATTTTCTTGTCACTCCCACTTTTACTCCACTAGTGTATGCTAAATACAAAACATGGGGTTGTAGTTGTACTTGTTTTTCATATTCAAGGTCTCTATCCTCTAGATCCAAATGTGCTTTACTCAATTCTGGCCGAATTATCCACTCAGCTGTACTGGGTAGTTCAAAAAAACACTTTTTACAATTACCCTGTCTGTAAATTTCATCACTAGAATCACAATTTAAGCAACTATAACCATCAAACTCTATGGTAATATTTTTATCAAAAAGAGAATTAAAAAAAATAAAGTCATTTTCCATACCTAAATAGTATTTTACTTCACCATCATTCTCAGTAATCATTTTTTTTAAAACACCATTGAACATTTTTATATTAATTTTATAATAAGTATAAATATAATGCCATTTTCATTCATAAATACTGTTGCATCATGGATGTTGAAAAAAAGAATACATCAAATTGAACTATTTGAAAAGTATCCTTTAAATGTTCAAAATGAGGAGTTAAAAAAACTTATTCAAATTTCAAAAAACACTGAATTTGGTAAACAATATGAATTTTCATCAATAGATAGCTATGAAACTTTTGCAAGCAGGGTTCCAAGTTTCACATATGAAGAATATTTTCCAATCATTAATAAGACTATTAATGGTAATCAAAATATATTTTGGCCAGAAAAGATAAAATGGTTTGCTCAATCCAGTGGTACAACTAATTCAAAAAGTAAATTTATTCCTGTAAGTAATACATCTTTAGATGATTGTCATTTTAAAGGAGGAAAAGACATGCTGTGTCTTTATTTAAATAACAACGAAAATTCAAATATGTTTTTGGGTAAATCTTTAAGATTGGGGGGAAGTAGAAAAATATACGAGAATAATGATCACTACTTTGGAGATCTATCTGCAATTCTTATCGATAATTTACCTGCTTGGGCTGAGTTGATAAGTACACCTAATAATGAAATTTCATTGATGGAAAAGTGGGATGAAAAAATTGAAGCTATAATTAGAGGAACTCTGCAAGAGGATGTTCGAAGCTTAGCAGGTGTACCCTCATGGATGTTAACTTTGATGAATAAGCTTTTAGAAACAACAGGAAAAAAATATATAGACGAAATATGGAAAAATTTGGAGGTTTATTTTCACGGTGGAGTTAGCTTTAAGCCTTATAGAACTGAATTCAAGAATATAATTTCTAACAAACAGTTTAAATACTATGAGGTCTACAATGCAAGTGAAGGTTTCTTTGCGATTCAAGATCGCAATGATAGTGATGAATTACTATTAATGTTGGATTATGGAATTTTTTATGAGTTCATAGAAATAAATAATTCAACTAAATCAGAAAAAATTATTGATCTATCTATGGTAGAAGTTGGCGTAAACTATGCTTTGATAATTACCACAAATTCAGGATTGTGGAGGTATAAAATTGGTGATACAATAATATTTACAAATTTAAAACCGTTCAGAATTAAAATCTCTGGAAGAACCAAACACTTTATAAATACTTTTGGTGAAGAAGTCATTATTGAAAATGTTGAAAAATCATTAGAAATTGCTTTGAAAAAATATAATTGCTCAATAAAAGACTTCACAGTAGCACCACTTTTCATGAAAAATGGTAAAAAAGGTAAACACGAATGGATGATAGAATTTGTAAATGAACCTAGCAATATTAACGAATTTATGAGAGAAATTGATTTACAAATACAAAATAATAATTCAGACTATAAAGCAAAAAGGTTTAAAAATATAACGCTAGACAAACCATCAATAATAAAAGCAAGAAAAAACTTATTTTATGATTGGCTAAAAAAGAAAAAGAAATTAGGTGGACAAAATAAAATTCCTAGGTTACTTAACGACAGAAGTTTTATTAGTGAACTAATTAAAATGAATTAACTAGCTTTTTTTATGGACAAGAACTGAGAATCAGAAAGCTTAGAATCAACGTAATTTTTGTCAATTGTTATTTTTTTAATTCCTGAACCAGGTGATTCAAACATATAATCAACAAGTATAGATTCACAAATAGATCTTAAACCTCTTGCTCCCAACTTATATTCTAGAGCCTTGTTTACAATAAAGTCAAGAGCATCCGACTTAAATACAATATCAATATCATCGTATTTAAATAACTTGACATATTGCTTAGTTAATGCATTTTTTGGTTCAACCAAAATTCTTCTCAAAGTCTCAAAGTTTAAATCTTTTAAATAAGAAATTACTGGAAGTCTTCCTAAAATTTCAGGGATTAGACCAAATTCTTTTAGATCATTGGGTTTAATAAATTCAATTATTTGATCAGAACTAACAGATGATTTGAGTTTTGAATTTTTAAATCCAACTGCGTTCATATTCATTCTTTTAGAAATAATTTTTTCTATCCCAGCAAAAGCTCCACCAGCAATAAATAAAATATTTTCAGTATTGAGCTTAATAAAGTTTTGATCGGGGTGTTTTCTTCCTCCTTTAGGTGGGACGTTAACAACTGAACCTTCCATAAGCTTTAGTAAAGCTTGTTGTACACCTTCACCTGAGACATCTCTTGTAATTGAAGGGTTATCATTTTTTCTGGAAATCTTATCAATTTCATCAATAAAAATTATTCCCTTTTCTGCTTTTTCAATTTTGTAATCAGAGGCTTGAAGCAATCTTGTTAAAATATTTTCTACATCTTCACCGACATAACCTGCCTCAGTTAGAACAGTAGCATCTACAATAGCAATTGGAACATCTAGCATTTTAGCTATAGTTTTGGCAATTAATGTTTTTCCAGTTCCTGTTGGACCAACAAGAATAACATTGCTTTTTTCAATTTCAATATCAGAGGATTCGTTAGAAATTCTTTTATAATGATTATAAACACTGACAGAAATAATTTTTTTTGCATATTCTTGACCAACAACATAATCGTCAAGAAATAACTTTATTTTTTTTGGACTTAAGTCAGTAATATCTGATGAGGTTGTTAGATCTTCGCTTGTCTTTTGATGACTAAGTATAGAGAATGCCTGTTCAATACATTGATCACAAATATGTGCATCTTGTCCTGCTACTAAGACTTTAGTTTGGAGCTTACTCAAACCACAAAATGAGCATGACAAATTTTCCTCAGACATTATTTAGTTTTTTTCAGAACTTCATCTATCATACCATACTTTTTTGCCTCAGGTGCCTTCATCCAATAATCTCGATCTGAGTCAGAATAAACCTTATCATATTTCTGTCCTGTGTGATGAGCAATTATTTCGTAGAGCTCTTTCTTTAATTTTATAATTTCTCTGGCTGTAATTTCAATATCTGATGCTTGACCTTGAGCACCTCCAAGTGGTTGATGAATCATTACCCTTGAGTGAGTAAGTCCAGATCTTTTACCCTTTTCGCCAGCGCACAATAATACTGCGGCCATAGATGCTGCTATTCCAGTACAAATTGTTGCAACATTAGGGTTTATGAATTGCATTGTGTCATATATTCCTAACCCCGCATATACAGATCCACCAGGTGAATTAATATATATTTGAATGTCCTTGTCTTTATCTGTACTTTCTAAAAAAAGCAATTGTGCCTGTATTATATTTGCAACTGAATCATTAATTGCAGTTCCCAAAAATATAATTCTGTCCATCATCAATCTAGAAAATACATCCATTTGAGCAACATTTAGTTGCCTCTCCTCAATTATGTAGGGTGTCATACTACCTACTATTTTATCAAAGTAAAGGGAATTAATTCCATAATGCTTAGTAGCATACTTTTTGAATTCTTCAGGATAGTTCATAATATAAATTTAATCATTTTTATCATAGGCAGTTTCAATAAATTTTTTGTAATCCACCTTTAAATCTTTTTTTGAAATTTTATTTTTAAAGACAAAAAGAATTTTTTCATTTAAAAGCATTGAATACATTCTTTTTACTTCATCCTCGCTGGACATGACCCTTTTAACGATAGAGTTTAATTGTTCATCATCAGACTGATTTTGGCCATACATTGCCATTTGTTTAATAATCATTTCTTTCGCATAAGACTTAATAGCATCAGGTTTAACACTAATGTCATTTTCTTCAATTAACTTGGATTCAATTAACTGATATTTAATACCTTTTAATGATTGAGAAAAATCTTTGTCAATTTCATCTTCACTAATTTTTTCTTTTTGATTAGCAATAATTAGTTTTTTTAGAAATTTTTCTGGTAAGTCAATTTTAGTGTTAGAAATTAAAAACTCTACACAATCGTTAAAAAACTTTTGATCAGATTGATTTATGAATTGTTTTTCTATTTCAGATTTAACTTTATTTTTAAACTGCTTCTGAGATTTAATCTCATCATTTTTATAAACTTTTTTATATAAATCTTTATCTAATATTGCCTTTTCTCTCTTTGTAATTTCATTGATCTGAAATATTAAATCCTTATTTATAAAATCCTTTTCTTCACTAGTAAATAATGAATTTAAATACTTATCCTCATCAAAAGACTTAGTATTTATATTGATTAAAGATCCAACTTTTGCATTGGATAAATACTTTGAAAAAAATGCTTTTTTAAATTTCTCTGTATCAAGACTTAAATTTTTCTGTTTTTCAGATTCAGCTGTTTTTACATTACCTGAAATTGTTGATTGCTTATCTGGCGATTGCAGACTGATTAGTTTTCCATATTGATTTTGTATAGATTCAACTTGTGTATTAATCATTTCATTGTCAGCTTCGATGATAAAGTAAGTTATTGTCTTCTTTGGCTTGTAAATTAATTTGAAATTCGGTTTGTAAGCAATTTCAAATTTTAAATTTATTTCATCTTTAGTCCAATCTATTTCCCCATCTTCAAAAGGTAATGGTGAGCCTAAAATTGATATATCATTGTCGGAAATATATTTAGAAATTTCTTTTTGAACGATTTTGTTTATTTCCTCTACTTTAATAGCTGTTCCATACTGTTTTTTAATCAGTCCAACTGGGATGTTACCTTTTCGAAAGCCAGGTATATTTGCTTTTTTTCTATAATCTTTTAGTGAAATGTCTACTTTTTCTACATAATCTTTTTTTTCAATTAAAAGATCAATTACAGAGGTATTTGATTTAGATTTTTTTTCTATTATTTTCATAAAAATGAGCTCAAAAATAGACTATTTAGAACTCACTTCAAAATTCAAGTTCTTAAAAAATTTAAGGTCTCAATCAAAAACTTTTCTTGATTTTCATAGTGTATCCAGTGAGAAGAATTTTTAATGGTTACAAGATTTAACTTTGGAAAAAACTTTTTTGCTTCTATTAAACCATTCTCATCAATGTATTCAGAGTTTTCGCCTTTTAAAAATAAAATATTACCATCATAAATTCTATCCATTTTAATTGCGGAAGTGATTTTTAATATATTAGAGCTAATTGAACTTAAGTTGAATTTGATTTTAAATTTTCCATTACTATCCCTGCTTATATTTTTGGAGAGAAAAGAAATAAAAATTGGATCAGAAAAATATTTGGAAAAATAATTATTTATATCATTACGAGATTTTAAACTATCTAGATTAATTTGAGAAAAAGAATTAAATATTATTTCATAATTATTTGCATAGGCTTTTGGCAAAATATCAACAATTATAACTTTCTGGGCATAGGAAGGGTAGTTTGATATGAATTGCATAGTCGTTTTACCACCCATTGAGTGACCAATTAATGATACTTTTTGAATTTTTTTCTTATCTAAGAATTTTTTCAAATCCATAGACATAATTTTATAATCAAATTGATCACTATGAAAACTTTTTCCATGATTTCTTTGATCAATAAGAATTATTTCATATCCACGATTTGAGAGATTTTTTGCAACAGTTACCCAATTATCCAATGAACCTAAAAGACCGTGTAATATAATTATTTTATGTTCAGAAGATCCAAAAACTTTGTGATTTAAAATCATCTATTGAGCTTGTCTATATAAATATTAATAACATTTTCTATACCCATATATAAGGATTCACAAATTAATGCATGTCCTATTGAAACCTCATCTAAAAAAGGCATTTTTGAAGAAAAAAATTCTATGTTTTTAATATCCAAATCATGACCAGCATTAACTCCCATTTTTAATTTATTGGCTAATAAAGAACATTCCACATACTTATCAATCAATAACATATTACCTTTAACAAAATTGGCAGCATAAGGTTCAGTATACAATTCAATCCTATCACAACCAGTTTCAGATGCATACTTTACCATTTCGGTATCTGGATCTACAAATATTGAGGTCCTTACCCCAATATCATGAAGCTGTATGATAATTTCTGTCAGAAAATTTAAATTAGATTTTGTGTTCCAACCATAACTTGATGTTATAGATTCAGGTCCGTCAGGGACAAGTGTTACTTGGTCTGGCTTAATTTCCCTTATTAGTTTTAAAAATTTAGGATTTGGATAACCCTCAATATTAAACTCTTTATCGACTACTGGCTTTAAATTTCTAACATCTTCATATTTAATGTGTCTTTCATCTGGCCGTGGGTGTACAGTGATACCTTGAGCACCAAAAGACTGAATATCAATAGCCATTTGAACAAGGTTTGGATTATTTCCCCCTCTTGCATTTCTTAATGTTGCAATCTTGTTAATATTAACACTTAAATTTATCATTTTTTCAAACCAAAAATACAAAGATAACCCTCACCGATCTACATTTTTTAGTTAATTTGCATTAATAATATTTTATGAAAATAGCTATATTTTCAATCGATAGTAGTAATGATGTAAAAAGTGTAATTGATAAGATTTTTAAACTGTCAATAAATAAAAATATTTCTTTTCACATATACTCAGAACTTCATAGATCTCTAGGACTTAAAGGTCATAGTTTATATAACAATCATCTGGACTTAAATTCTGATTTTGATTTGATGATTAGTATAGGAGGAGATGGAACCTTTTTAAGGACTCTTGGTTTAGTAAGAGACAAAGAAATTCCTGTATTAGGTATAAATACTGGAAGACTCGGTTTTCTTTCAACAATGAACCATGAAAATATAAGTGAATTTTACTCTGATATTATAAATTCAAATTATGAAATTGAAGAAAGATCAACCGTTCAGGTTAAAGTTTTAAATTCAAAAATTCTTGATGAGATTTTTTGCGTTGGACTAAATGAGATAAGTATTGTCAGAAAAAACACAACATCATTAATAAACATTCAAACAAAATTAGATGGTCAATTTTTAAACTCATATTGGTCAGATGGTTTAATAGTTTCAACCCCAACTGGATCAACTGGATACTCATTAAGCTGTGGTGGGCCAATAGTTTCTCCAAACAGCAACTCTTTAATACTTACTCCCATTTCACCCCACAATCTGAATGCTAGACCTATTGTAATTTCAGATAAGACAAGAATTGAAATTAATGTTTCTGGAAGGGAAGATTTTCATTTATTATCTATTGATACAAACATTGTAAGTTTAAAACATGGTAACTCAATTATAATTGAAAAATCTCCAATAAAGTTTAAACTTGTAAAGTTGGATGGAAACTCATATTACGAAACATTGAGAGAAAAATTATTTTGGGGAAAAGATAAAAGAAACTGATTTTGAAAATAATTTTAAAATACATTGTTCTGTTCATGCTTTTAATTTCTTTTCAATTAAATTCACAGAGAAACGAAATAGGTTTTTTGTTTGGAGGATCGAATTATATAGGTGATGTTGGTCCAACCACTTACATCGATCCGGTTTCATATGGAACCTACAGCTATGGTATTTTGTACAGAAATAATTTTTCAGATAGATTTTCAGTAAGAACACAGATATCAATTTCAGATATCCAGTCGAGTGATTTATATAGTAATTCGCCTGAATACAGAAAATTGAGGGGTAAATCGTTTGAAAATAATATTCAAGAAGTTACTGTTGGTATTGATTTTAATTTTACAGAATTCGATGTTCAGGATGATAAATTTCAATTTTCACCTTATGTAAGTACAGGTTTAACTTATTTCAGGTATGATGGAATTCATTATCCTTTAGGGCAAACCATTGCCCAATCGTATGGAAAAAGTTCAGATTTTGCACTTCCTATTACAATTGGAATAAAATCCAAACTACTTAAAACCTTGGTATTTGGAATTGAAATTACCGCTAGACATACCTTTTCGGAAAATTTAGATGGGAGTTACCCAGTCTTTGAAAATACAGAAATTTACTCTGAAAAAAGATTCGGAAGTGGATTGAGTCAAGATTGGGTTGTTTTTTCTGGATTAACATTAACTTACGTTTTTGGAAATTATGAATGTAAATGTCAATAACGAACATATAAAACAAATTGACTTAGGAAATTTACCTAAGCATGTTGCCGTTATAATGGATGGAAATGGCAGATGGGCTAAATCACTCGGTAGAAAGAGAATTTTTGGTCATACTTCCGGGATCAGTTCTGTTCGAGAAACAATTGAATCTTGCGTTGAATTAGGTATAAAAAATTTAACATTATACGTTTTTTCAATTGACAATTGGAAAAGACCAAAAAGTGAAGTTAATGCTCTTATGAAATTACTTGTAAGATCTGTTAATAACGAAATTGAAGACATCAATAAAAATAATATACGAATGAGGATTATTGGTTCAGTAAGTAAACTTTCTAGAAAGATAGAAGGTGAACTAATAAAAGCGTGTGATTTAACAATCAAAAATGATGGTTTAAATTTAAATCTAGCGATAAGTTATGGATCAAAGACTGAAATAGTTGATGCCATAATAAAGATTTCTTCAAAAGTTAAAAAAAATATAATTTCCATTGAAAATATTGATGAAAAGCTAATAAATGAGCATCTTTACACAAAAAATTCTAAAAATGTTGATTTGTTAATAAGAACAGGTGGCGAATTTAGGTTGAGTAATTTTTTATTGTGGCAAAATTCATATGCGGAATTATTATTTTACGATTTACTCTGGCCTGAATTTAGAAAAAAAGATTTCTATAATTCAATTATAACATATCAAAAAAGAAATAGAAGATTTGGGAAAACTACTTGATATAAAATATATCTTTTTGATTTTACTAATGTCTAACAATTTTGTCCTAGGACAAGATGATGAGTATGTAAAGGGTAAAGAATATATTATAAATGATATAAAGGTCACAGGTATAAAAAGTTTTAATGAACAAACCGTGGTAACTTACACTGGTCTTTTTGTTGGGAAAAAAGTCCAAATTCCTGGTGAAGATATCAGTAAAATTATAAGCAAACTCTGGAAACTTGAACTTTTTAGTGACATTAACTTTTACATCACAAATATTGTTGGAGATAAAGTGGATCTTGAAATTTCAATAATTGAGCTTCCCTCCCTTTCAGAATATAAAATAACTGGCTTAAAAAAATCAAAATCTGAAACTGTAGAGGAGGAAATTGAAATTAAAAGAGGACAAAAAATAACAGAAAATTTTATCGAAACAACAAAAAATTACATTGTAAATAAATACCAAAAAAATGGATTTTTGAATACTAAGGTTAATATCAATACCATCAAAGATTCAATAGGTTTAAATAATGAAAAAATGGTAATAAATGTTGATTTAGGCGATAGAGTCAAAGTCGATGAAATTGAATTTAAAGGAAATGAGATTTTTAAATCAAAACAGCTGAAGAAAAAGATGAAAAAGACAAAAACCAAACTACCTGGTAGATTTTGGAAAAAGTCAAAATTTATTGAAAATGATTATCAAACAGACCTTGCTTCAATAATTGATTTTTACAAGGAAAAAGGCTACAGAGATGCAAGAATCATCTCTGATACTGTGATAACAAATAATAATTTAATTAAGTTAAATATTAATATTAATGAAGGAAAAAAATATTATTTCGGAGATATTAAATTTTTAGGAAATACAGTTTATAGTGATGATCAGTTGTCCAAATTATTAGGTTTGTTTAAAGGAGATACTTACAATGGTGTTTTGCTTAAAAAAAGAATTGCTGATTCATCAAAACCCGACGGCGAAGACTTAACAAATTTATATCAAAACAATGGATATCTTTTTTCAAGCATTAACCCAGTTGAAATAGCTGCAATCAATGATACAATTGATTTTGAAATAAGAATTGTTGAGGGTAACCCGGCATATTTTAATAAAATAACTGTAGTTGGTAATACCAGAACTAATGATCACGTGATCTACAGGGAACTTAGAACAAAACCTGGTGATTTATATAGTAAAGATAAAGTTGTAAGAACAGTACGTGAGCTTGGTCAAACTGGATTTTTTGATCCTGAACAAATCAGCCCAGATTTTAAAAATGTTGATCCCAATGGTGGAACTGTTGATATTGAATATGGCCTAGTAGAAAAAGGAGCTAGCCAAGTTGAGCTTCAGGGTGGGTATGGTGGTAACTCATTTATTGGATCTATTGGCGTATCATTTAATAACTTTTCCCTAAGAGGATTAAAAGATAGGAAAGCTTGGAAACCTGTTCCCATGGGTGATGGCCAGTCGTTATCTCTTCGTCTTCAAGCAAATAGGTTTTACAGAGTTTACAGCTTTTCACTTTCTGATCCTTGGTTTGGTGGAGAACAACCTGTACAATTCTCAACCTCATTTTCTCATACTAAACAATTTAGATACAACTTTTTTACAGGAAATGTAAATAAAGAGCAATTTGTGTCTATAACTGGTGCGAGTATTGGTCTGGCAAAAAGATTAAGAGTTCCGGACGATTATTTCACATTATCTCAATCGCTTTCATATCAATATTACAACCTTCAGAATTACTTTACTGGACTATTCACTTTTGGGCAAGGTAAATCTAATAATGTTTCTTACACAGTAGCCCTATCGCGAAACAATACTTTTACTAACCCAATATTCCCATTAGGTGGTTCAGAATTTTTAATAAGTGCAAGATTTTCACTTCCATATTCTTTATGGAATGGGGTTGATTATGGAAGCCTAGGGGATCTTCCTGAATTTCAAGATTCAAATGGTGATCCAGATGCGTCAAAAATTGATCAGGAAAAATATAAATGGTTAGAATTTTACAAAATAAAATTTAAAGGATCTTGGTATACAAGACTGTTTGATAAATTGGTTCTTAGAACTCACGCAGAATTTGGTTTCTTGGGTGCTTATAATAATGACAGAGGAGTTATACCATTTGACAGATTTTTCATAGGTGGTGATGGTATGTCACAATATGCAATGGATGGAAGAGAAATGATTTCTTTAAGAGGCTACCCTAACCAATCATTATCTAGTCAAAATGGCTCTACAATCTACAATAAGTTTTCGCTAGAACTTAGGTATCCTATCACTCTAAAACCTGCTGCCTCAATTTTTGGACTTACTTTCCTAGAATCAGGACAAGGGTTTGATAAATTCCGTGACTACAACCCGTTTAATTCAAAAAGATCCATGGGAGTAGGTCTGAGAATTTTTATGCCTGCTTTTGGTTTATTAGGTATTGATTTTGGATATGGTTTAGACGGGGTTAACAATAATGATCTTACACCAAATGGCTGGGAAACACACTTTGTGATCGGTCAAAACTTTTAATATATATGATAAAAATTAATCTGCTTAATTTTTTACTTCCTTTCATTTTAATTTTTAACCTTTTAAATGCCCAAAAAGAATTGAGAGTTGGCTACATAAATATGGATTACATATTAAGTAATATTGAAGATTTTGAAGTTGCCAACAAAGAATTTGAATATAAAATTGATCAATGGAAAAATGAAATTTTAAAAAAAGAAACTGAAATTAAGACAAAGAGAGAAGAATTAGAGTTTGAAAAGGATTTAATACCCAACCAAATTTATTTGAAAAGAAGTAAAGAACTAGAATATGATTTTAAGGAACTTGATAATTACAGAAATAAGAGATTTGGACCCGAGGGAGATTGGTTAATACAGGAAAAAATTTTAATACAACCAATTCAGGATGAGGTTCTTGCGATTGTTCAAAAAATAGCTGATAAAAATAAATTTGATTTTATTTTTGATAAATCTAGTGCAGTGATTATGCTTTATTCAGAAAAAAAATACGATATTAGCGAGCTCGTTTTGAGAAGTATCTTAAGACAGGAGAAGATTGAAAACCTTGAAATTGAGTTTGAGGATGAAAGAAAAAAAGAATTAGAAGAAAAAAGGAAATTAGCAGAACAGAAAAATAAAAAGAGAAGGGATTCAATTTCAAGATTGAGAGAACTTAGAAAAATAGAAATAAAAAGGAAGAGAGATAGTTTAATAAGCGTAAAAAGAAAAATTAAAACTTAAAAAAATGAATTATATAAAATTATTAGTATCAGTTGCATTTATAGCTTTCAGCACAATTTCGTACTCACAGAGTAAAGTTGCTCATATTGATAGTCAATCACTAATAAGCCAAATGCCTGAAGTCAAAGAGGCTCAAGCACAATTAGAAAAGCTTCAGAAGACATATCAAACTGAAATTGAAGCATCTATGAAGGAGTATCAAACCAAATCACAAACTTATTCTGCAGATGCCCAAAATCAAACTGAAGTTACAAATCAAGCGAGAGCTAAAGAGTTGCAAGGAATGGAGCAAAATATTCAGCAATACCAACAAACAGCAGCTCAAGATATCCAACAAAAGCAAGCTGATTTACTAAGGCCATTAATTGAAAAAGCAAAAGAAGCAATTCAAAAAGTAGCGCGAGAGCAGGGCTTTGATTACGTCATTGATGCTACTCCTGGTGGAGCTGTTATTCTTTCCGATGGAAAAGACCTGATGGCGGATGTAAAAAAAGAACTTGGTTTCTAGATTTATACCCTATTTAACTTTTTTTTTAAAAACTATCTATAATTTTATAGATGGTTTTTTTTTATGAGTAATTCTCCAGTTGGTTTTTTTGATTCTGGAATAGGCGGAATCAGTGTTTGGAAAGAAGTTGTAAAGTTACTTCCAAGAGAAAATACCATTTATTTAGCTGACTCAAAAAATTCACCCTATGGCTCAAAAGCGATATCTGAAATTCAAGATATTAGTTTCAAAAATACTAAATGGCTTATTGAAAGGGGTTGTAAATTGATTGTAGTTGCTTGTAATACAGCAACAACAAACTCAATAAACTTATTGAGAGAAAAATTTGAAATTCCATTTGTAGGTATTGAACCCGGGATAAAACCAGCTATTAAAGATTCAAAAAATGGTAAGATTGGTGTGTTGGCAACAAGAGGAACTTTATCTAGTGAACTATTTGAAAAAACCAGCCAAAGTTTTTTTGGGATTGATATAATTGAAAAAGATGGGGACGGAATAGTAGAAATCATTGAGTCTGGTGAATTTGAAAATAATGAGCTTGAATCATTATTGAGGAAATATTTAAATCCGATGATTGATTATGGGATTGATCAGCTGGTTTTGGGTTGTACCCATTATTTTATCGTGAAGGAGTTAATTAAAAAAATTATTGGAAACAAAATAACTATAACTAATTATAATGTTGCTGTTGCTGCTCAAGTCAAACGAATTTTAGAAGAAGAGAAAACAGTTAACATTGAAAAAAATAAAATTTACAATGATTTTTTTACTAATGGTAATAAATTTGCCATTGAACTTTTAATTGGTAATAATAAATCAGTGAATAAAATTTAATTATGAATTATATTTTAGAAATATTAAAAAGTGAAAATAAAGATGATCTTGTTATATCTTCAAATAAAATTATTTTTTCTAAGAGAATTAAACTTAATGAAAATTCAGACTTAGATAATTATCCTCTGGTCAAACAATTATTTTTCCTGCCATTCGTTAAGTCGGTCACTCTTGATAAACATTTAATTATAATTGAAAAACTTGATTTCTTAGATTGGTCGGATGTTCAAGGTGAAGTACTTGAAGAAATTACAAAAAACCTTAATGATGGAATGTCTGTATTTATAAACAATAATTTAGCTGTAAGCATTTATGCAGAAAGGACTCCTAATCCTAAAGTGATGAAGTTTGTTGCTAATAAAAAATTAGTAAATAATCCTCACGAGTTTAAATCTAAAACAGATGCTTCAAATTGCCCATTAGCTGAAGCTCTTTTCATACACAAATTTGTTTCTGAAGTCTATATTGATTTTAATTTCATATCTATTTCTTTAGAGTTAGGCTTTGATTGGGAAAACCATATTATGGATATTCGGGAATTCATTTTGTCTTATATAAAAGATGGTAATACCGTCATAGAAAAAAAATATGATATCGAAAAAAAGTTTGATTTAATATCATTAGATGAATTAGATGAAACTTCAAAAGAAATCGCAAAACTAATTGATGAACAAATAAAACCAGCAGTATCACAGGACGGTGGCAATATTATATTTCAATCATTTGACAATGAAAGTGGGGAGGTAAAAGTTTTATTACAAGGGGCGTGCAGTGGTTGTCCTTCTTCAACTGTTACATTAAAAAAAGGAATTGAGACTATGTTGAAAAACTATTTGCCTCAAAAGGTTAGTTCTGTTACTGCCATCAATGGGTAAACTATCTGTACTTAAATTCTTTTAGATACCTAGGCTCAAAGTATGCCAAATCTTCAAACTCTTTTTTAATAAATTTTCTGTATGATAAAATGGGCATATGTCTAGATGAAGGATTTATTATCTCATTATTAAAATTAAGGTTTTTATGTTTTTTTATAATTTTTTGACACTTAAATTGACCACTTCCAATTATTAGAATTTCATTATTTTTTAAGTGATCTTTAAAGGATACTTGGGTTATTACTTCAGGTTTTTCTTCAATTATAATATGATTTTCAAAAAAAACACCTGAATAAACTTCTTCACGTCTAGCATCTATTGTTGGAATAACGATTCCCTTAAAACTAGTTGAATTAGCTAATATTTCCAATGATGAAACTGAAATTAAGGGGATATCATTTGCAAAACACAAACCTTTTGCAGCTGAAACACCAATTCTCAATCCGGTATATGAGCCTGGACCCTTGCTAACAGAGATGCAAGCCAATTCCTGTGGTTTAAATTTATTTTTTTTTAAAATTTTTTGAATAAAGCTATGTAGATTCTCAGAGTTTGAATAGGAACTTTTATCTACTTCAATTATATCAATTAAATCTTCTCCACTTGATAAAGAAACTGAGCAATTTGATGTTGAGGTTTCTATATTTAATATTAAATCCGGTTTCAAATTTTTAGGGGAATGCCAAAATAGAACTCTAAAACTTTAATCTTAAATATAAGATCATACTTAGAAATAATTAAATCAGACTGAGCAGATTCAAATCTTTGTTTGATCAATGAAAACTCATAAGAATCTATTGCCCCAAGATTAAATTTCTCTTGAGCATATTCAAAAGATATTTTTCTTGACTCTAAAGACTTTTGTGAGGCTTCATACGCTTTCAAAGAACCTTTTGCATCGTTGTAAGCTTGATTAATTGTGTTTTGTAGATCAAGCTTAGTTTGAAACAAAAGATTTTCAGATCTTTCAACATTAACCTTACTCCTGTTTACATTTGTTCTGGTTGAAAAATTATTAAGAACTGGAATTGATAAATTTAGACCAAAGTTTTGTCCTTTGTTAGAATCAAACTGATCAATGAATGATCTTGGCCCCTTAATAATGGTTTGTTGAAATGGTGCAACCACTGGTTGATTAGTACCTTGAACAAATCCAATTGGAACAAAATCAAAATCTCCAGTACCTACCAACCTATCACTGTATGCAATTCTGGAGCTAAAGGAGTAAAAAGCTGATAATCTTGGTTGTAAAAAACTCTTATTTAACTCTAGTGATTTTTTTGCAATTTCAACATTCGTCTCTGCAACTCTTATTTCATTCTTGTTTTGAATAGCATAATTATAAATTTCATCAGGTGATTTGTTCAATATTTCACTAAACTGTAAATCATAGTTTTCATCCACTATATCAAATTCTTGATAGTCTTCAATTAAAATTAATTGGGTCAATGATAGCTTTGCAAGAGTAAGTGCATTTTCAGCGTCAATGAGAGATTTTTCAGCACTTGACTTATTGGCTTCGATTTCATATAAATTACCAGATGGTAAAACGCCGTTTTCAATTAGCTCCTGAGCCTTTAACATGTCTTCGATTGATAAATCATATTGAATTTTTTGAACCTTTAGAAGTTCTTTATTAAAGAGAATTTGAAGAAATGAATTGGCAACTAAGAGTGAAATATTTTCCCTCATATCATCCAATTGGAACTTATTTGATAAGATATTTAAATTAGCCAAATGAAGTTGTTTGATATTTTTTAAACCATTCAAAACATCGACATTAACATTTAGGTTCATTGATGTGAATTGAGTAGTAACATTTTCTAAAATTCCTGTTGTAATATCCTGATTCAAACCAACATTCCAAGAGTGAGAACTGCCAATATTCAAGTTTGGAATGAAATTTCCAATTGCATTTTTTTTATTTATTTCTGACTCCAAAAAATTTAACTCAGATTGCTTAATGGATATATTTTTTTCTATTGCTCTCTCAACACATTCTTTTAATGTCCATTTTTTCTGGGCGATTGTACTGGTAGTAAAAAGTAATAATGATAATAATAAAAATTTTCTCATTTTCTATCTATCTAACTTGTATTCATCATCAACTTCTTCAACATCTCCTCTTTTTATAGGCTCAGTCTTATTCCAAACTTTAATTCTGTCATCAAGACTGACACCAGATAAAACTTCAGCGTATACTCCATCTGAAATTCCTATTTCAATCTTTCTTTTTTCAAAATTTTGGTCAGAGATTTCAATTTCTACAAAAGCTTCTTTTGTTTTATTATCAAACTGAAGTAAATATTCATCTATTGCCAATACATTTTCTTTTACTTTAGTAACAATGGTTGCATTTGCACTATAGCCGGCTCTTATAACATATTCATCATCCAAATAAACCTCTCCCTCAATTTGGAACTGAATTGCACCTGCAACCTCAATACCTTTTGGTGCTATTAAGGTTAACTTAGCATCATATACTTTATCTTCAATTGCGCCAATTTCTATTTTTAATGGTAATCCTGTTCTAAGTTTACTAACCTCCCCCTCATCAACACGACCTTCAAATATCATTTTATTTAAATCTGCAACAGTGGCTATTGTAGTTCCAGGATTAAATGTATTGGCTTCAATTGCTTGATCACCTTCTTTAACAGGAACTTGTAAAATTGTTCCAGAAATTGTTGATCTAACATTAGTGTTTGTTAATGCGGAACCTCCGATTGACCCAAGTCTTATTATTTGTAGGTCTGATTTTGCATTCTCCAAATTTTGTTTGTCCTGATTAAATCTCAATTCAATTGAATTAAAATCTTGTTCTGAAATTATACCCTTTTCAAAAAGTTTTTTATTTCTGTAATATTCTTTTTCAGAGTTTTGAAGGATTATTTGGGTTGTTTTAACTCTTCCCTCTGCACTGTTAAGGGTTTGTTCATTAGGAATTACTTTAATCTTTGCTAATAAATCCCCAGCTAGAACTTGATCACCCTCATCAACATATATTTCCTGAATAATACCACTAATTTGGGGAACAATATTAACTTCATCCTCGGGAACTACACTTCCAGTAGCTACAATTTTATCTTCAATTGTTTTATTTTTTAATTGTTCTGTCTCATAAGTAATTGCTGACCGACTATTGGTTTTAATATAGTAGGCTATGGAAAATAACAAGCCTAATGCTATTAAAACAAATCCAATATTTTTTATGTTTTTCATATAATTATCAAAATTAAAATTATTCTTCTCTCAATGCCTCAATTGGCCTAATTTTTACTGCTTTTTGAGCTGGTATCATCCCAATTAAACATCCCAAAGTAATCATAAGAAATAATGCTCCAAAAATAAATCTCAATGGTACTGTAGGGTTTGTATATGGGAAATCTGTTAGATCCTTCGTTCCATAATTTATTGAAAATAGGACTATTGTTGCTAAAATGATTCCAATTATTCCAGCTATCAAGGTTAAAAATATGGATTCGATAAGAATCTGATTTCTAACCTGTATAGGTGTAGCTCCCAACGCCCTACGAATGCCAATTTCTTTTGTTCTTTCGTTAACAGATATCAATAATATATTTCCAATACCTATTACACCAGCTAATATTGTAACCAATCCAACTATTAGGGAAAGAAATGACAAACCGTTAACAAAATTTAGAGTATCCTTAAAAACTTTACCTAAATTAAAAGCTCCCAAGCCTTCTTCATCATCTGGGTTTATATTATGAATGTCTTTTAAAACACTTTTCACTTCCTTTTCAACTTTTACAACATCCGCGTCTTTATAAGCAGACATCATAAAGAAACCTACATTATCTCCAGAGTTAAACAAATCCTTGAATGTTACAAAAGGAATATATATATCACCATCATCTCCGAATCCACCTCCTTGAACGAATTTGTGAACACCAATTACTTTAAATGTAATGCTATTTATGGAAATAAATTTACCAATTGGTTTTTCACCTTTTTCAAAAAGCTCTTTCAGTGTTCTTTCGCCTATTACACAGACTTTTCTTGAAAAAGTCATATCATTTTCATTTATAAACCTTCCTCCATCATAGACTTTTGATGTTGCAATCTTAATATATTCTGGATATTCACCATAAATAGCGTAAGTACCTGTCTTTGATCCGCGAACTACATTGCCACCAGAAGATCCAAAAACACCTCTCACATTTCTTGGTGCAATAAATTCAATTTCTGGAACTCTTTTTTTTATAATTTCAACATCTCCAACCTTAAGTCGAATACCCCTACGAGCCTTGTATCCTTTGTATGGTAGTGATGTATATTGTCCCCAGACAAATAAACTATTTGATGAAATTGATGCAAAAGCTTTTTCAAATCCATTGTCTAAACCTTTAGCAGTTCCCGACAATGTAATAAAAATAAAGATTCCCCACAAAACTCCAATCATGGTAATTACAGTTCTAACTCTATTTTTGCTGATAGATCCAAATATTTCTTGCCATGTATCTTTCTCAAACAATTCTTTCATTTATTTTTCATTTAATGCTTTTATTGGTTTGATCATTGCAGCTTTCTTGGCGGGAAGATATCCAGCTAATGCTCCAAATAATACTAACATGAGTGTTGCAACAATAGCAAAGTTGAAATCGACATATGGGTCAGTAATAAAGTATGTTTTTTCTAATTTATCACCAATGGATGAAAGAAGTAGCACACCAAAAAATAATCCCACATAGCCTGAAATAGTGGTTATAAAAATTGATTCCTGTAAAACAAGCACGATTATAGAGTTTGGGGTAGCTCCAATTGCTTTTCTTATCCCAAATTCTTTGTTTCTCTCTTTAATTACAAAAACCATAATATTAGAAATTCCAATTATTCCAGCAAACAAAGTACCTATTCCTATAAAAATTATCATATAATTTAAGGCGTCTGAAAATTGCTCATTTTGTTGCATATCATTGGAAGCACTTCTTACAGATATTCCTTTGGGATCATTAGGGTCAATCTTTTTTTTACTCTTTAGATATTTTTTAATATTTTTTTCAAATTCAATTGCACCATCATAACCAATATCAGGATTGTACGATACTATAATTTGGTCAACCTCATCAGAACTTTTTAAAATTGATTGAAGTGTGGTGTAAGAGCAATAAATCATTCGTTCCTCATTGTCCCCTCCATCGTCCTGAAAAACTCCAACAACTTTCCAAGATCTGCCTCCGCCATTTACAAATTTTCCAATTGGATCTTCGTTTCCAAATAAATCTTGCTTTACAAGTCTTCCAATTACAACATTTCTTTCTTTGTTAAAAATATCTGCTTCATTTATATATCTACCATCCATAATGACTGTCATTTCATTAAACTGATGGTGCGGACCTACGCCTCTAACAGTATAATTATTTGATTTTAATCTATATCCCACCTCACTTGAAATAGTAATTCTTGGTGTAATACCGTTTATAAAAAAATTAAACTTATTTTGAATATCTTCCAAGTCCTCATTTTTAAACCTAATTCTTCTGTTTGATTCATATCCAGCATACGGTTTAGATGTCCTGCTCCCGTTAATCCATATTGTGTTCAATTGATCATCTTTAAAATACTTTTCAAATGTATTTTCTAAACCGTTAGCAAGACCAAATAGCATAATAAAAATAAAAATCCCTAGAGCAACAGTAAAGCCAGCCAAAAAGGTCCTTAATTTATTTTTTTTTATAGTTTCAAAAATTTCTATCCAGCGGTCTTTATCAAACATTTATAAAACTTTTTGCTTTATTTTTTTATCCTCTACAATAACTCCATCTTTGAGTCTAACAATTCTTTTACACATTTTGGCAATATCTTCCTCATGAGTCACTACTAGAATTGTTTTACCAGAGTTATTAATTTTTTGAATTAAAGACATTACATCTGAAGATGTATTGGAATCTAGTGCCCCTGTAGGTTCATCAGCTAATAAAACTTTGGGTTTTGAGACCATTGCCCTAGCGATTGCCACTCTTTGCTTCTGACCCCCGGATAACTCACTAGGTAAGTGAGATGCCCAATTTTTAAGACCAACATTATCTAAATATTCGAGTGCTGTTTTTTCTCTTTCTTTTCTTTTTATTCCCTGATAGTACAAAGGCAGTATGACATTATCAACTGCTGATTTATAATTAATCAAATTGAAGGATTGAAAAACAAATCCAAGGAATTTATTTCTGTAATTGGCAGCTTTTGTTTCGTTCAAATCTTTAATTAAAATGTTATCAAGTTCGTATGAACCCTTATCATAATTATCCAACATTCCAATAATATTTAATAAAGTTGATTTACCTGAACCAGATGAGCCCATTATTGCAACCAATTCTCCCTCACTGACAGAAAAGTTAATTCCTTTAAGTACGTGGAGGGAATTAGATCCCATTTTATAAGATTTATGTAAATCCTTAATGTTAATCATTTAAAATTTTTGATTTCCAAATTATCGTAAAAAGTGGCATATGATGTTGATATATAAGGGGCTAAAATCAAAAATCCAAAAAAGAGTGTGAAAATACTAAGTACAATCCAACCAATAAAGCTAAGCTGAAGAAGTAAAAATTTTATTTTATTTGTATACATCAAACCCCAACTAATTGTAATGGCTTCTAATCCATTTTTAGGTTTGCCATCCGCCAATAAATAATAAGCCTGTGAAATACCTAAACCAACAATAGTACAAGGCAATAAAACAATAAACAGAAAAGAAAAAAATAAGGAACTTGTACTAAAGCTTGCTAGCTCAGGGTCAATGCTGTAATTATAATCATATGAATAAACTTCAGAGCCAGCTTGATTAAGGGAATTCATGAACGAATTGAACATTTCTATTAATGAGCCAACTGGTTCAAAACCACCAAACATTATAAATGCCCAGATTACTACACTTATAATAAAAATAACAGTAATTATTACACCACTTAACAGATAAGTAATAATTGAGTCAATTATGATTTTTTTTGATTTAAAAGCCATAAATAAATCTTCTATCTCTGCCTTTTCATTACGCGCAATTTTTAAAAAAAAGAAACAGTAACCAACATATAAAGCACCGGAAAGAAATATTTGCAATAGAAAACCTATAATGGGTAATGAGCTCATTGCGATTGATACGATAAAAAATAAAATTATTGCTCCAACTGCTACACCTAAATCTTGCTTTAAATTATTCCAAGCTTTGGATCTAATGTTTGTGTTTGTTAACATAATATAAGGGTGCAAAACTAAGAATTTAAATCAATAAATTCTTTTAACTTTCCGCATTTAAGACAAACTTAAAGTAAGAAGGTTTATTTTTTTTTAAAAAATTTGATGTATAAAATGTAAGCAGTGAGTGCGGCAAGTAGATAGGGAATAGCCATAAGGTAAATAATACCATCGTTTAAACTTTCAGCAGTTTTTTCGTCTGCTCCAGATTCTAAAACAGCTTTACACATAGAACATTGTATTGACTCTAGCATTAGTAGTAGGGAGATATCATTAAATAAACAATAACACCAGTTATGGCAACATATAACCAAATAGGGAATGTTACTTTAGCAATTTTTTTATGTAATGTGAAGTTTGCCTGAACAGCTCTGCTGTAACTAGTCAAAACAAGAGGAATAACAGCCACAGACAATAAAATATGTGTAATCAAAATAAAGTAATAGACATAAGCAATTAACCCTTCTCCACCAAATGAAGTTGGATCTGTTGTCATATGATAAGCTATGTACATTACTAGAAACATTAGAGAGAGTGCAATGCACACTTTCATTAAGTATTCATGAATTTTTCGTTTACCATTTTTAATATAATAGACGGCAGTTATTAGTAACAAGGCAGTTAATCCGTTGATTAAGGCATAAATTGGTGGTAGAAAAGTTAATGGCTCGATAAAGGGTAAATTATCAAGTAGAATAATTGGATCATTATTCGGAATTCGCATATCAAAGATTAGTTTGTTTTGATCCCACTTTGTAAACAACAGTAATGCAACAACAATTGGAACCACCGCAGAAACAATCCAGATCAATATGCTGTAAACCTTATTTACTTTAGCCATTTTTTAATAATATTTTAATATCTTCTTTAATCATATCAATACCTTGTAGTTTATTTCCAACTGTGGTAATTCCTAAGTAATAAACAATCGGATTACCGTTACTATCTCTTCGAGAGCGAATGTATCCATTTTTATCAATTAATGCAAAAAAGCCTTGATGTTCAAAACCACCTGCAACAGCTGGATTTACACCCGAAAAAATATTAAACCCACTGTTTGATAATTCATAAACAGAATCAATTGCTCCTGTTAAAAAATGCCAATTTTTTGACTTTACCTTTAATCTTTCAGCATATTCTTTTAAAACAACAGGTGTATCATTGATTGGATCGATAGTAAATGAGGCAATACCAAAATCACTCCTATCTCCAAACTCTTCATCTAATATCCTCATATTTTGATTCATTTCGATACATATTGAGGGGCAAGTAGTGAAAAAAAACTCAGCAACATAAACTTTTCCATTGTAATCTTCATTCGATATGTATAAATTGTCTTGATTCTTAAATATAAAATCTGGGACTCTTCGTGCTTCTCCATTTAATTTTACATAAGCCAATTTTGACTCATTACTGACTTCCTCTGTTCTACTAGAATCTACTACACTTTCGGTTTTTAGACGGTTATAAATTTTTGGTAAAAAAATAAATCCAAAAACAATAATGATTATGAAAGATACTATGGTTAAATTTTTCTTCACTAGTTATTAGAAGTATTATTCTTTTTAAGGGCAAGTCTATATTCAGCTAAGATAATTTTAATATCGTCTACCATATAATTATTTAATTCGGCGACAGATCGAATATCATAACCAAACTTTATGCCATCTGAATCATTTCTTCCCCTAAGAAAACCGTTCTTATCAATTATAAAGACATAAGGTGATCCCCCAAATTCATCAAGTTCAAGATTTGTTCTTAAACTTTTGAAAATATTTTTTATGTCTTCAGAGTCCTTGAAAAGGAAAAACCATTTTGTCATTTCGGTATTTGTACCAGCGCTTAATTGGCCAACTAAATCCTCCATTTCTTTCTTGATTTCAATTGGTCCTAAAGCAATGAATTGAAAATCATTAAACTCATAAAATCTTTTATAAATTTTTTGATTCAGATTTAGTATATCACCCTTTTTTTTTTGAATATTATCTCCCAGAAAAATTAAAATTGAAATTTTATTATCAAAGGTTTTTTCAGAGAACGTATCAACATTCAAAACATCTTTTTCTAGTATTGGAAGCTTAGCAAAATTATTTATTCCAGAGGCAAAAAATAAATATGCCACAAGAGGCAACACAAAAAGGATTGTAAGAACAAAATACTTTTTCAATGGAATAATATTTAAAAGTTCCAACTAACGAAGCTTTCGTACATTACATCATAAATGTAATTGCCCTCGACAAGAAAAATAAAAGCGGCGTATGCTATTAAAAATATTAAGGTAATAACGACTGAAGCCTGTAAACCAAATGTTTCGTCTCTCATGTGCATAAAATCCCATGTAATATAGTATGCTTTAACAAGAGTAAGAATTACAAAAATCCAGTTAATTAATTTCATAGAAAGAAATGTACCCATTAAAACCTGTGGTTTGATGATTCCCAAAGCAACCTCCACTGCAGTTACAATTGAAAGAAAAATTAGTACACCCCAAATTTTTTGGACATTAGATTTAAACTTAATCATACCCCTAAAAATTTCTAACTTGTGATGATTGTCTTGTCCCATAACTACTTAAACTAAATAAAAAAATGTAAAAACAAAAACCCATACCAAGTCAACGAAATGCCAATATAACCCTACTTTTTCTACCATTTCATAATGACCTCTTTTTTCATATGTGCCTAATAATACGTTTATAAAAATTATAATATTGATAACCACTCCAGTAAATACGTGAAAACCATGAAAACCAGTAATGAAAAAGAAAAAGTCAGCGAACAATCTATTGCCATACTCATTTCTAATAAGGTTTGCTCCTTCAACAACAAAAACTGCCTGAGATACCTTTTGCTCTGACTCCTCACGAGATAAAATGATTTTATGGCCTGTTTCATCAATTTTTTCTGATTTAACTAAAATATTTTTATTAGCCAAGAAACCCTGATTAACCTCTTCCAGAGAATATGTCGAAAGTGAAGACTCTGTTCTATACCATAAACCATTATTTTTCTGATGTCTTTCTCTGTATTCAGGAATTTCTACGGCAAAATCTTTTAACGCAATTCTTTTATTAGAGTTATCTGAGTCAACAAATTGTATAATTTGGCCACCCTTTGTCTCTAGAGCACCATATTCTCCCTTTATGAAGTTTACCCACTCCCAACCTTGCGAACCTACAAAAACAGCACCACCAATAATTGTCAAAAGCATATAAACTGCAACTTTATTTTTATTATTATTATGACCAGCATCAACTGCAAGTACCATGGTTACAGATGAGAAAATTAGTATGAAGGTCATCAATGCTACATAATACATAGGGGCGTCAACACCATGCAAAAAAGGAAAGTGATAAAAAACCTCATCAGCAATTGGCCATGAGTCTATATTCTTGAATCTAGAAAAACCATAAGCAACTAAAAATCCTGTAAATGTGAGGGCATCAGACACAATAAAAAACCACATCATGAGCTTTCCATAACTAGCATCAAGCGGTTTTGAACCGCCATCCCAATTGTTTTGAATTTCCGAAGAGGAAATTGATGAACTCATCGCTTATAAATTTGAAACAAAATTAAAAAAAAATTATCCAAAAAAGTAGAAAAAGGAAAACAAATAAAGCCATAAAAAATCTAGAAAATGCCAAAAATTTGAACCTAAATTAAATCCTAGATTATTATCCACATATTTACCTTTTTTAATGTTAAACATTAGGATAATTAATACAATCAGTCCCGCTACTAAATGAACGATGTGCAAGAATGACAAGACATAAATGAATGAGGTTTTAATCGCACTTTGAGCGCCTGCAAAATAATAACCCTGATCAATAATGTTGTTAAAACCAATAAACTGAAAAACAATAAATACTATACCTAAGACAAATGTTACTAGGGTCCAATTAAAAACACTATTTATAGATTTTCCAGAATTTAGTTTACGTTTTGATACGAAAAGAGTAAGGCTACTTAATAAGATGATAAAAGTACTATAAAAAAATTCAGACGGCAGATTAAAGTCCATGGTCCAGTCAGGTCTACCTTTACTAACAATATAAGCGCTAGTTAATCCAGCAAATGTCATTGTTATACTTAACAAGCCGAATAATAGCATCATTTTTTTTGCCTTAGCTAATTTTTCTTGTTTTATATTTTCAATCATAAGAATTTATCAACAATATAAATTAACTGAACTAATGTTAGATAAAATATTGTGTATATAAATAACCTTTTGGCAGATACAATATTCATTCCATTGTATAAATTAATACCCATAAAAAGCATAATTAACCCAAGAATAAAAATAATTATTGCAGATTCAATTGACAAATAAAGGAGTCCAGTTAATCCAGTAGCTGGAAAAATAGAAATAATTATCATCCAAATTATGTACAATATTATCTGTAATGCTGTTCTTCTGTCTCTTTTTCCAGTTGGCAACATTATAAATCCTGCTTTTTTATAATCATCATCCAACATCCAACCTAAAGACCAAAAGTGAGGGAACTGCCAAAAAAATTGGATCATAAATAGAGTACCTGGCTCTATTCCAAACTGGTTAGTTGCAGCAACCCATCCAAGCATAAAGGGGATTGCCCCAGGGATTGCTCCTACAAAAACTGAGAGAGGTGTAATTGGTTTAAGTGGAGTGTAGATGCATGTATAAAGAAAAACAGAAAGTGCTGCAAAAAATGCTGTTTTATAATTAATTAAGTACAGGCAAAGTAGACCTACCAAGGTCAAAAAAACAGAGATCCAAAATGCCTTTGATTTTGAAATATAATTTTTTGGTAAAGGTCTGTTTTTTGTTCTGTCCATCATTGAGTCTTTGTCTTTTTCAATGATTTGATTAAATGAATTTGACGCGCCAACAATACAATACCCTCCAACAAGCAATAAAAAAATATTTAAAAAATTAAAGTTGTCAGCTGCTAAAATATAGCCTGCGAGTGCAGAAAAAACCACACTGATAGCTAGCCTGGATTTAGTTAAAGACAGGAATATCTTTGAATTAAAAGTCATTTAAATTTTGATGCAAATTTAAACTAGATAAAAGAAAAAACAATAAAATTATTGAAGCTTAAATGTGATAGGTATACTAAATGGAACTCTCACAGGTCTACCCCTTTGTTTTCCTGGTGTCATAGTTGGAAGCTTACCAATTATTCGCTGTGCTTCTTTTTCAAGGTTTTTATCAGGACCTCTAGTTCTGATTCCCACAATGGAGCCATCTTTATCAATGATAAACTGTACAAACACTCTTCCTTGAATACCCATTTCCTGAGCAATCTCTGGGTATCTGAAGTTTTTATTAATATGTTTTTGAATATTGGTTTGAAAACAGGCTCTTCTTTGTGATTTTGGAACTCTTTCACAACCTGGGAATAATGGAACATCCTCAATAATAGCAAAAGGTACATCAAGATCCAGTTCTTCTTCCATCACCTCTACTTCTTCGACAATTTCCTCTTGATCAGTCTCAGTAGATTCAATTATAGTTTCCTCAATTTCTTCTTCATCTTCAACAACTTCAATAATTTCAGGTGCAGGTGGTGGTGGTGGTGGTGGTGGTGTTTTTAATTGTTCTGTGATAGGTATTTCTTCATCATCATCTTCATCTACATTAAGCGCTATATAACCATAGCCGTCATCATCATAATTTTTCCATTCAATAGCTCTCCATGAGATTAATAAAACTAGGAATAATCCAATGGCTAGATAAAATGAACTTTTTTTATTTAAATCAGCACTAGAACTTTTTTTTGACCTCATGACGGGCTAAAATAATTTTTTTTTCAATGATACCAAAATAAAAAAACCAAATATAGTACCAAATATATTTGATAGTATGTCCATAAAACTAAATGACCTTCCAAAAGGTGAAATGAATTGTAATAACTCTACAAAAGCAGAAAAAATAACTATTAAAATTAAAATCAGTAAGTAATTTTTTTTGTTCGCATAACTAAGACACCATAAAATTGTAAAAAGCGTAAATACAAAAAAATGAATTAGTTTATCAGCTAAAATTGGATTTAAATTTTTGGTAGAAAAGGGATAAAGAAATAAAACTAAGACTATGATCGTGTAAAGCCAAGTAAATATTCTCAAAATTATTGACCAATTAGGGACTTGTATGCTTCGCTGTCCAATAAATCTGAAATCTCATCAGTATTTTTGATTTCTATTTTAACAATCCAACCATCACCATAAGGTGAATTGTTGACTAGTTCGGGATTATCTTCAAGGGCATTATTAAACTCCAAAACTTTTCCCGAAACAGGAATGAATAAATCAGAGACAGTTTTAACAGCTTCGACAGTACCAAAAACCTCATTTTTATTCAAGATTTCGTCAATTGTTTCGACCTCAATAAAAACAATATCCCCCAATTCACTTTGAGCAAAATCAGTTATTCCCACCAAGGCTATGTTCCCTTCAATCTTGATCCATTCATGATCATTTGTATAACTTAAATTTTCTTTAACTTCCATATCTCTAATTTATAATTTACTCTCATATTTACAATAACTAATTGCCAAAATTATACCTAAGTGTGAAACCCGATCTTATGTTTGTTTGTGGAAAAGCCGTGGAAATTTCATATTTAGAAAACAAATGATCATAGAAGAAAATCGTAGAAAAGTTTCTATTTAAAGCATAGTCAGCACTAATTCTTAATGAAAATACTGACTGGCCAGCGGAAACTTTGTTGTCATCAATATTTAAGTTTCTTATTACTGTCATATTTCTTCTAATATTAAAATCCAACTTTGTATTAAGATCACCAATGAATCTATTACCAGTGGAGGCAAACCTTGACCATAATTTTAGGTTTCTAGCTCTATATCCAATACCAATAGAATATTCATCACCCCAGGATTCTGTAATTAAATTATTTGCTAAGCTTAAAGAAACAGCTCTATCCTTGATTACATCTAACGATAGTCTTAATGAATTTTTTAGCTCAAGGTCCACTCTTATAAGAGGATTGAATTGCTCAACTAAGTTTATATTCGAAAAAAATATTTTTGATTCATAATCTCCAACTGAGTTAAAAGAATTCTCTGAATAATTTAAGTTAGATTGAAAATTATTAATTGTGAAATTTGATCTGTAAGAGTGTCTCAGAGAAATTCTTGAAAATATATCTTTAAGACCCTCCGATAAACCATCGTATTGAATACTCCAATTGATCTTTGGTTTATCGCTTATTGGGTTTAAACCTACAGAATTAGCATTATTCCCAGTATAAGCAGATATAAATGCAGGTACTAAAACTTCCTGACTGTTCTGACTAAAACCTATGGGATAGCCTTGAGCATCAAATTCTATATTATTAATTCCCTTTTGATTAATTAATCTAAGTGAAATTATTTTTAGATTCTCTTTCATATTATCAAATGAATCTGATTGATCAATTGATTTCTTATCAAAAGAAGTTTTTAACATATTAGATGATATAGAAAAATTTCCATAAAAATTCGGATTTAATATTTCATAGTTGTTATTATCAACTCTGAAGTTTTCAGAATAATTATTTGAATAATTTCTATTTGCATTCAAATCAATTTTAAGATTTTTGAATAATTGTATTTCAGCTGACATTTCAAACTTTGAGTTAAAAACCTGCTGGAATTGTTCATTAAAACCGCTAAAGTTTGTGAGATATCCCATCTTTGCTAACTCATATCTAACATTACTTTGATTTCCAAAAATAAAACCAAATGAAGGCTTTGAGGTACCAAAAAACCCGATTGATGGTAAATACCCTGGTATTACTTTTCCGGAGTTTTCGGTGTAATTTACCCTTACTCTTTTTAAACTTTTGAGTATATCAAGGAAGTTATTCTTTTTATTTAAAAATTTAAAGTTTCTATAAAATTTATCAAAGTTTAAACTTGCAACGATAGATTGGTTATTTGAATTTTGAATAGTACTTATGTTACCTAAAACTTGCCCATTAGAGTCGATAATATTATTTAAAATATCAGAACCAGTTTGCCAATTAAAATTACCAGAGTAAGTATAGGATGACTGAACAAAATCAAGGTACGGAATGCTCGCAAAGGGCAAAGAATAATTTAATGTCAAACTTTGATTGAAATAATTTGCCTCTCCTATATTTAAAAAATTATCAAATAAATTTAATTCAGATCTGCTTAAATCAGTTCCTAATAAGTTATTGACATTTATTATGTTATCATTAGTTGCATTATAATTTAAATTTAAAGAATTGGTCAAATTATGAGAAATTGCCATAGACCATCTAAAAAAATAATTTGCTTGTACAAGTAAAGGAATTGGAATTTGGTTATTTGATGATATACCTGAATAATTTATTTCTCTAAATTTTTGTTTGTTAAGTAATCGATCAAAATTTCCGGAAAATGATAGGCTGTTTGGTAGTGGATTAATATTTATATTTTTAATAAAATCTAAGTATCTGCTACTTGAATTACCTAATAATTTTTTGAAAATAAAAATTGGCTCACTTTTGAAATTATATGAGTAAGTTCCATTTGCTCGTACCATCTTTTTATTATTAAAATCCGTTTCAAAATCAACATAATCAGTTTCGTTGTAAGCATAAGAAAAATTAAAGTTTTCAATGTCATAAAAATGTTTTTTTGACTGTTTTATTTTTCTTTTTGATAAACCAAGAACACTAAAGCTTTTAGATTTAGATATTACACTTGATTGATTTCTAACTGAATCTTTATTTTGAGAAATAGAGATGACCTCATCCAGTGTTAAATCACTGTAATATCCATCATATTTAGGCTTGGTAATTTCTTTTGAAAATGTATAACTTATTGGTATTTGTACACCCCATTTAGGTGGCAAAACTTGTCCAGCATTTACGTTTGAAATAAAGTTGTATTGACTATAGTTGTCATTATTAACTTCATTTGGTGACTTATCAATTGATCCAAATCCAGATGATGATATTCTACCACTAAATGATATGTCTGCAAAGTCAGCAAAGTTTGCATCAATATTTCCAACAGCAGCCCATCCACCTTCTAATTTAATGTCAGAAAGCCTTAACTCATTAAACCAAACTTCGCCTGAAAGATTATCCCCAATGTTTGTTGAAGGGTTTTTTAAGCCCAAGCTAATTGTTCTAATTCTGGCAAGAGATGGGTTACCTTTAATTGAAAATTTATATTTTTTTTCACCTGGTAATGAACTAATTGGTGAAAACTCATCAATCAAGTTCAAATCCTCATCGAAGTATATAGTCTCAGAAATATTAATTTTATCCTCGATAATCTTTAATTTAATTCTCAATAATTTTTCAATATCAAAATCAATTGAATTTTCATCTGTGTTCCAAACATCTTCTGAGGAAAACCTTGATGATTCACTTTGATTAAAGCTTGTTGGTTTTAATGGAACCTCAATTTGATAAAAATTATCATCAACATCATCTCCTATCCTAAGAAATGCTACTAACCTTTTATCATATTCAGAATCTGACTCTGATCCTGGTAATGGAAATTCATTGACAAGGGATTCTGCATGAACAAACATTTTTATTTTTTTATAATGCCTAAGATCCACATCAATATTTTTATACACTGCTCTCGAATCTTTTGGTTTTAAATTTTGAACCTTGAGTGTCAATGACTGTTCGTTTTGTCTAATTATTGAATTATTATTAAATAACTCTTCTCTTTCAACTCCAGGTGGTAATATATAATTAATTGGTTTTCTATTTTCGTTATCTAAAATATTAACAGATCCAATCTCAAAATTCGTTTCTTTATTAAATATATTTTCATTGTTTAGATTTCTTGTATACCTCTTCCAATCTGTTTTTATGAGGTCTAAAGTTGCAAATCTTAACGTTGTTTGGGATTGAAAACCATTTAAAACCATTCTGATAAACCTTATTGATTTTAAATCTGAAATACCATTGACTCTTTCAAAATAATTCGAAAAACGGGTGCCCTCGTAGTATTCCGGGAATATGGGAACTTTAAATTGTAACCAGCGAGAGCTAGTTGTGCCGCCATTAGCCAACTGAACATTAGTGTTTTCTCTAACATCTGAAATAAAAGGATTATTTTCCTTTGTGTTAAACCTTCTGATAGGAACGCGATACTCAAAATAGCTATTAATTCTATTCATGGTATTGTCATTATTAACATCCTCCACATCTGGTAAATTAGTTGAGCCTCTTAAATTTGATGTTGTTTGGGTTGGTGAGTTTCCCTCTGTACCATTGTAATTTTTATACCTATTTGTTATTGAACCATTTCTTTGAAGATAATACTCATAATTGTCACCTGACGGATCATCGATGTTTCCATTAGTGTAATAATTTATTTCATCATTATCATTCAAACCATCATAACCTAAGTCTTGTTTTTGGCGCTGAGACTCAATATTATTGAATGCATATATAAGAGATTGGGTTGAAGGAGTATTTCCCCAAACAGATGATTGAAAAATATCAGATTCATCAACAGGCAACCCATTCTCATATTGTTTTTTCCCATCGGGTAAAATATCCTCCGAAATATTTCCTAAGTGAAAAACTAATTCTCCTACTTCTCCATCTAATAAATCCTCCGAAAAATTATCTAAAATCCAAAATTGGATATATTCAACATTAGATTTCTGAAAATTTGTAGTATTAATTTTTCTAAAAATTCCAGCCCAATTTTCATTAATTTTTTCATTGAAATTTTCAATAATATTATTGTTGTAAGGTCCTTTTTCAGTTGGATAGTATGTTAAATCTAAGGTTGTTTGAACTCTTGACTCACCTTGGTACAAATCAACTTGTGGAAATATTTCATCAATATATATTCTTCTTGATGAATTTTTTGATATTTCATTGTTATCGATATCATCTGGTTTCCTAGACCCATAAAAAATTGGGTCAATCGTGTACCATGATAGTTTGGCCCGATTGAAACCTGACCGAATATCATTATTTCCAAAATCATATCCCTTAAATCCAACTGGTATACTAGATAATTTCCAAGACAAATAGTCCCTCAAGTCCAATCTGTTCTGAGTACCCTCGAAATCATCCAGATAAACACTAGACGAATTATCATATCCTGAGCTTCTAGGCTTAGAAGATTTTAAATAAGCAAATTCAGATCTTACAGATATATTTGATGCAATATCAGTATTAATATTTGGGAGCTTATTGATCAAGCTAGTTAGTATAGGAATTTCAGAAAAATAGCTAAAATTTAGGCCAAAAGCTGTGTTGTTAACAGGCTCAAAACCATAGTTTGATTTTCTAGTGATAGATTTTTCACTCAAATTAATTAATGATCCACCAAATTTTAATTTTTCACTAAAAATATGTTCAAAATTAATACCTGTAAATCTTCTCTTTTGTTGAGAAAAAAAAGAATTGCTCTCGGTTGAAATTTCAATTGGTATATTAGAGTTTTTTAAGGATTCATTCAAAATTTGGACATCTCCAGTTTGATAATTAACTAAGTAGTCAACTCCTTCCTGTAATACACGACCGCCCGCGGTAACAACTACAGAACCGTTAGGGATATTATATTCACCAGTTGATATGGATTGACTTTCATCACTAGCTTTATATTTTCCTCTAATATTGAATTTATTTTTTTCAACATATTTTTCTGCACTAGTCTTTCCAAGAGAATACATCTCATTATAAACATATTTTAACTGATTATCATTATAACTTGAAACATCATTGTAGTTTTCACCAGGACTGCTTCTAAGTTTTTCAAAAATAAACTCACCAAATGGTTCTGTATTTGGAAATATCAACAATCCGTTACTTTTATTTACAGTTACTCCGTCAACAACATCAAAAAAACCATCTCCTCCATCACTCAAGTTTCCATTAGAGTCTAATTTATCCAAGTCAAAAACATTTAATAATCTAACTTTATCTAGATTTTGTGGCCATGATGATTCATCAAATGGTTGTAAATAGTTTATTGGTGAAGGATTAGAATAAAAAATATCAAGCTTAAAGTCAGATGAACTAAATTCATATGTTCCAAGATTATAGATATTTTTCATCATAAGTTTCCATACTGGCTTTTGAACATTTGTGATTGTACTTTTAAGCATCTTAAGGATTAAATTATTTGTACTTACTTCTTGGTTACTAGTTGCAGATGAGAAATCACCTTCATTTGAAAATTCACCAACTTGATACACATTACCATTTATTGTATACTGGAAAGCAACTGCTACAACTTCATCGTTTTCAAGCGGTTGATTTAACGATATGTAACCTAACTTTGTATTAAATTCGTATTCGCTATCATCTAATTTTCTCGCATTTTCTAAAACTTCATAATCAGAACCTTCATTAATTAAATTACCATAGTTGGTAAATCCACTTGTTACCGTTGGAATATTTCTTATTTGGTCATTCAAAAAATTTTGACCAATATTTTTAGGGTCCAAATTATTTAGAGAATTATCAGGGTTTTGATTAATATTTCCTACAAAAAAATCATTTGCAAAATCATCAATTGAGGTGAATTCTGGAAAATTTTCTCCCAAATCTTGAAATGCAATCAAGTTTCTTACGTCATCTGTTTCTGAACTTCTATTAGTTATCCAAACTTCAATTCTAGTTATATTAATTGGAGAATTTATATAAGGGTAATTGCTTAGAAAATTATCATAATTTAATTTAAAGTAATGAGCAAGAAAAAAATGTTTATTACTTTCATAATCCAGAGGAAAAAAAGAAAACTCACTTACAGATCCACCAGATGAAGTATTTAATGTGCTTGATTGAGATCTCTGCTCAGCAATTACTGCATCTATCGTTGTATTACCTAATTTAAGTTGTGTTTTAAATCCAAAAAGACTTTGTGCTCCACTTATTAGTGACCCACTCACTGGCATACTGACATTACCAAGCTCCACTTTTTGTATAATATCATCTTCATTTGGGGTATAGTCCAACTTTAGGAGATTTTGAAAATCAAAATTTGATTGTGAATCATAATTAGAATTTATTTTGAACTTCGTACCAATTGTTCCATTTAAACTAAGAGATAATGCTTGATTAAAATCAAGACTTACATTACTTTGATTTCTAATAGGTATTGAAGGATTATCCCTTTTGGTATACCTTGCTCCAATATCTATGGCAATTGACCCCTGCGGAAAAAGCTCTATTTCATTTCCCCCAAAAAGAGTTTCAAAAAAATTTGAGTTTAAATAGAGGTTAGGGACTAAATTTTTTTTCTCATCCTCTCGCTCTGGGTCCTCAAGTATATTAATTTGATTGGTAAAGTAATTTTTTATTATAAGTGATCTGTAAAGATCACGAAACTCATTAGGGCTCAGTATGAGGG
>OZSS01000098.1_pt1 | contig 37045 bp, 39 predicted proteins | sample 1779911 | NCBI WGS metagenome assembly OZSS01 (sample SAMEA2603589, study PRJEB24840) | metagenome | biome: Water; feature: Photic zone; material: Seawater sample | place: Mediterranean Sea | collected 2013-11-12 | depth 10 m
GTTGCAGTTAAATACACCTGGTCAGAATTTAGTAGCTTTTAATGAGAAATTAAAAAAAGTGATATTGAAGCACCCAAATTTTACATCTGATTGGGATCCAGCAAAGAGAGCAATTAGAGGCGGCGCAGTCGTTCCTCGTTTGTTTGATTATAATAATCCGCCAAGCCCTCAGACTCCTTCTTCAGGTTTACACTGGTTTAAAACAGCATACAATAGAATGTATTGGGCGAGTGCAAGAGGAATTATATAACAATAAAAGGGTAAAATTATGAGCAGCGAGATAACTATACAGCAGCAAATGGATAGATTCATGCAAGGTGCAGGGGATGCGCTTACAGATGATACAGTGGCAAGACTCGGTTTTATGATAAATGAGCTACTAATAATAGCTGATAGAGTTACAAGAAATAAAAATATTATGAAGCTTTTAGAAATGTCAGAAAGTAAAGATTTTTCTAAAACTTTCTGTGAGTCTTTGAGTAGAAAAATAGGCATAAAAGTTCAACCGTCAAAAAACTTCTTTGAGATTATGAGCTCACAGGATAATGCAGCACATCTTTCAAGTTCGCTTAAAAATTTAGCGTTAGCACTGATTAAAATATCTAACGACCTAAGGTTAATGAATAGCGGGCCTTTAACGGGGCTTTCAGATATTGAGCTTGAAGCGTTACAACCTGGGAGTAGTATTATGCCTGGTAAAGTAAATCCTGTTATACCAGAAGCAGTCATTATGGCAGGAACAGATGTCATAGGAAACGATGTATCTGTATCCTTAGCTGTGCAGAGTGGAAATTTTCAACTCAATGTTATGCTTCCATTGATTGCATACAATGTTTTGAAAAGTATAAATCTGTTAGGAAATTGTTTGCCTCCTTTAGAAAAATGCATTAAAAATTTTAAAGTCAATGAAAAAGGCATTTCAGAAAACTTGCATAGGAATCCAATTCTTGTGACTGCACTGAATTCTATAATAGGCTATAAAAAGGCAGCAGAAATTGCTAAAAAAGCTTATAAAGAGAAAAAATCTATTATTGATGTTGCAGAGGAGATGACTAACATTGAACGGAAGGAACTTGAGAGTTTACTAGATCCAAAAAATTTAACAAAACCATTTTTTTGATATGAGTCTTAAAGAAAATAAATGTGAAGCTTGCAGGATTGGAGCACCTTTAGTCACTGCTGCTGAAAAAGAGGAATTTTTTAAAGAGATTGATGGGTGGTCAATTATTAAGCTTGAAAACGTTGAACGATTAGTAAAAGTTTTTAAATTTTCCGATTATCAGGAGGCAGCAACTTTTTCTAATGCAGTTGCAATGCTAGCTGAAGAGGAGGATCATCATCCAAAAATTGTATTGGAGTGGGGTGCTGTTGAGGTGTCTTGGTGGAGTCATAAGATTGGTGGATTGCATCGGAATGATTTTATCTGTGCTGCAAAGACAGATGCGCTTTAAATGAATGCAGCGCTTGTGGTCTATTCCGGAGGCCTTGATTCTTACACTCTTTTACACAAAGCACTAAAAACATTTGATTCTGTACATGCTGTAACTTTCAATTATGGACAGAAACACAAAAAAGAAATAGATTTTGCAGCATCTAATTGTGCTTCTCTAGGAGTGCCCCATAAGATAATAAATCTTGACCTTGATAATATTTTGTCTGATTCGGCCCTAGTTGGCGATTCAGCAATTCCAGAGGGAAATTATAATAAAGATCTCATGAAGATGACGGTAGTACCCAATCGAAATATGATCATGATTTCAATTGCAGCATCGCTCGCAATAAAAGAGAAGATCTCGTATCTTTGGTATGCTGCGCATAGTGGTGATCATGAAATATACCCAGACTGCAGGCCAGACTTCATTAATAAGCTTAAGGAGGTTTTAAAGGTTTGTGATTATCATGAGATTCAATTTGAGGCACCTTTTCAACATCTTTCAAAGGCAAATATAATAGCCGAGGGCCAAAAAATGAACTTAAATTATGTATTGAGTTGGACCTGCTATGAAGGAAAAGAAAAACCTTGTTTAAAATGTAGCGCATGCTTGGAAAGACTGGCAGCTTTTAAGAAAAATGGTTTACAGGACCCTCTGATAGATGTACAGGATTAAAGAAATTTATTTTACCCAACAAGGTGAGGGCGCCAATACAGGGAAAGACTTTGTTTTTATAAGGTTTTCCGGCTGCAATTTGTGGAGTGGAAAAGAATCAAATCGGGCTTCAGCTATATGTAAATTTTGTGACACGGATTTTTATGGTACTGATGGTGTTAATGGTGGCGTCTATCAGGCAGATAAGTTGATTGAAAAAGTTAAATCTTTATGGCTTTCAAAGGAACAAAAAATATCCGTTGTGCTTACAGGTGGTGAGCCCCTTCTACAAGCTGACCAGAATTTAATTGATACGCTCAAATCAAATAATATCTTCATTGCAATTGAGACAAATGGAACACTTCTGCCACCCCAGGGTATAGATTGGATTTGCATGAGCCCCAAAGCAAATACTGATATTAAGTTAAGGAGGGGAAATGAACTAAAAATAGTATTCCCTCAAGAAGACATAGATCCTTTGGATTTTTCACACTATGAATATGATTATTTTTTTATCCAACCCATGGATTCAAACAACCTAGATCAAAATATTAATCAATCGGTTTCTTTTTGTCGAAAGCACCCTAGTTGGGAACTGAGTTTGCAAACTCATAAAATTCTTGGAATAAGATAAAACCAATTAAACATCCTGATAACCAGGAACCAAAAGCATGTGGCTTATAGTAATCTTTAGAAAGAATAATTTTTACTATCAACAGCGCGGCACTTATGCTTATGAGGAGGAAAATTGTGGGTATTTCAAGATATAAAGAAAGACTAAAAATCAGAACTATATCTCCAAGACCTAAGCCTTCCCTCTTTCTAAAAAACTTGTATAACCAATAAATTATGATTAATCCAAGAAAAATTATTCCAGCATTTAAAAGCATTATTGGATCAAGATTTTCCTTCGAAAGTGAAACTATCAGTAAAATTAGAGCATTTAACCAGATAGGAATTTCTTGATATTTCTCATCTAAAAATACCAGAATCACTAAAAAAGGAATCAACAGAATTGATGACAGAGAGAACTCAAAAAAAACAAATATACAACCTATTAAGAACGTAGAAGACTCAATATAAAGATAGTTTTGTAAAATTTTTTTTTTGCAGCAAGTGCTAGTGCCTCTCTGTAAGAGGAATGAAAGTATTGGAAAAAGATTAAACCATTTTAGTTTCTTACCACAATGATCACATTTTGATCTAGCTAATAAAGAACGATTCTTCAATTTATAATTATCAAAACTTGATTTAAGCCAGCTCGATAGAATGGCAAGCATATAACCTGTAAATAATGCATTCAGCATTAACAAATTTTCCTCCTTGGAAACGAAAATTGATTTGTTATATACTATATTATGGAAAAGGTACTTACAGAAGCACTAACTTTCGATGATGTTTTGGTTGCACCAATGCATTCTGACATCTTGCCAAAAGATGTTTTATTAAACTCAAAATTTACGAAAAATATCAACCTGAATCTGCCGTTTTGTTCTGCTGCGATGGATACTGTGACCGAAGCAAAAATGGCAATTGCTCTTGCATCGCTTGGTGGTATTGGCATTATTCATAAAAATAATTCCCCTAGTGAGCAAGCTGAACTTGTGAAGCAGGTGAAGAAGTTTGAAAGCGGGATTGTTCGGGACCCAATCACTATAAAATCTACAAATACAATTAAAGAATTAATTCAACTTACTTCCGAATTGAGCATTTCGGGAATGCCTGTTGTTGATGATGAGGAACTTAAAGGGATCGTTACCGGCAGAGATTTTCGATACGCCAAAGATATGGAGCAATATGTATCAGAAATAATGACTCCTAGAGATAAATTAATCACAGTCAGTGAAGGAGAAAGTCAAGATAATGTCAAATCATTGATGTACAAACACAGAATTGAAAAAGTTCTAGTAGTCAATAAAGAGGAGAAGTTAGTGGGACTCATAACAATGAAGGATATAGAGAAATCTATTGACTATCCACTCGCATCAAGAGATGTTGAGGGCAGATTGATGGTAGGGGCAGCGATTGGTGTAGGTAAAGAACTTGATATGCGGCTTGAATTGCTTGTAAATGCAGGTGTTGATGTTTTTGTGATCGATAGTGCCCATGGTGATTCAAAAGGAGTCATTGATTGTTTGCAACATGTGAAGAAATCCTTTCCTAAAATTGATGTCATTGCGGGAAATGTTGCGACTGAGGAGGGTGCCAAAGCTTTAATTAAAGCTGGTGCTGATGCCATTAAGGTTGGCGTTGGTCCTGGATCGATATGCACAACAAGAATAATTGCAGGTGTTGGTGTCCCTCAATTGTCAGCCGTGCTTAATGTTGTGAAGGTTGCCGGTGATATTCCAGTAATTTCTGATGGAGGTATAAGGTATTCTGGAGATATTGTTAAGGCGCTTGGTGCTGGTGCCGATATTGTGATGTTGGGGAGTGTTTTTGCAGGCACAGAAGAGGCTCCTGGGGAAGTTGAACTCTATCAAGGGAGAAGTTTTAAAACATATCGAGGCATGGGATCTATTGCAGCAATGTCTAAAAGAACGGATGCAAATCGTTACATGCATGGAGATGAAGTAGATACGGACAAACTTGTTCCTGAAGGCATTGAAGGAAGAGTTCCATTTAGGGGCTGGTTGAAAGATGTGGTTTTTCAACTTGAGGGCGGCCTTCGTCAGGGAATGGGATATACAGGATCAAAAACCCTTGAAGAACTAAAAAACAAAGTTAAGTTCATGAAGATTACTAGATCAGGAGTCATGGAAAGTCATGTTCACGATGTAAGTATCACCAAAGAGGCTCCAAATTATCGGTCAGATTAATGAAAAAGGTTCTTGTTGTAGACTATGGATCGCAATATACCCAATTAATTGCTCGCCGGCTTAGAGAATTAAGTATATATTCTGAAGTAACTCCTTGGGATGAAATATCCAATGATGATGAGGTTTCTGGATTTATTCTTAGTGGCGGGCCAGAAACATCAAATATCAAAGGCAATCCAACTATTAACCAATTAATTTTCGATTCAAAAAAACCAATTTTAGGCATTTGTTATGGCATGCAAGTGTTGGCACATCAGGAAGGAGGGAAGATAATCAATGATGGTAAAAAAGAATTTGGTAATGCTAAATTAACTACAAAAGATTGGTCTTCTTTGTTTAACAATCTTCCTAATCAGATAGATGTCTGGATGTCACATGGCGATAAAGTAGTGGCTCTTCCTGAGGGTTATGAGGTGATTGCATCATCTGATAATTCGCCCATTGCTGCATATCAGAATTTAGAAAAAAATTATTTTGGGTTGCAATTTCATCCTGAGGTGACTCACACCAACCATGGTCTTGCGATGATAGAAAATTTTATACAAGTCTGTGAAATCCAAAAGAATTGGAGTTCTGAAGATATTCTTGAACAAATTGAACAAAGAGTTACAGGCGATGTTCAAGAGGGTAAGGTTCTCTTAGCACTCAGTGGTGGTGTTGATTCAACAGTACTGGCATCGGTATTGCATAAGCATCTTGGTAAAAGGTTAGTATGCGTTATGGTAGACCATGGACTGTTAAGAAAAGATGAGGCACAAAATGTCACAAGCAACCTTAAAGAAAAAATCAATCTTGATATAAATTTAGTACATGCAAGTGATATCTTTCTTAGAAAACTCAAAGGAGTCACAGATCCGGAAACAAAAAGGAAAATAATTGGCAACACTTTTATAGAAGTTTTTGAACAGGAAGCAAAGAAATTTGAAGACATTAAGTGGTTGGCGCAAGGAACAATTTATCCAGATGTAATTGAATCTGCTGGAAATTCAAAAACAAAAGCTAAAGTAATTAAATCCCACCACAATGTTGGTGGGCTTCCAGAACGTATGCAGTTGAAATTACTTGAGCCATTTAGGATGCTTTTTAAAGATGAGGTGAGAAGAATAGGCAGGACAATAAATTTGCCTGAAGAGATTATTGGTAGACATCCCTTTCCTGGTCCTGGTTTAGGTATAAGGGTCATTGGTGAGGTGACAAGCGATAGATTACATAAGCTAAGAGAGGCAGATCATATTTTTTTAACAGAACTTAAATCAAGTGGCTTTTATAATAAAGCGAGCCAAGCCTACGCCTTTTATTTGCCAATAAAATCAGTTGGAGTAGTTGGTGATAACAGAATTTATGCGGATGTTATTGGGCTTAGATCTGTAGATACCTCAGATTTTATGACGGCAAAAGTGACAAATCTTCCTAATGATTTTGTGCAGCATGTTTCAACAAGAATAGTGAATGAGGTGCAAGGAGTAAGCAGGGTTGTGTATGATATAACCTCAAAACCACCTGCAACTATTGAGTGGGAGTGAGATTGAAAATTATAACAGATCCTTTAAACCTTAAGAAATACATCAGAAATATCAAAGATTTTCCAATAGATGGTATTGAGTTCAGAGATATTACAAGTCTAATTGAATCTCCTGACGCTTTTGTAAGAACTTGTGATGAACTAATAAAGATTACCAAAGAGTTTAACCCCTCTGCTGTGGCAAGCATAGAAAGCAGAGGATTTATATTTGCTGGTTCAATATCTTATAAGCTTGTTTTGCCCTTTGTCTTAGCAAGAAAGCCAGGTAAGTTACCTAATGCCACATTCAAAAAGAATTTTGATCTAGAATATGGCAGCACATCAATTGAAATTCAGAAGAATACGGTGCTCAAAGCCTCCGACCGTGTTGTCATAGTTGATGACTTGGTTGCAACTGGAGGTACGGCTATAGCTTGTGCTGAATTATTAACAGAAAACTTTAATATTAAGAAATCAAATATTTTAATTTTAAGCGTTATAGATCTGCCTGACTTAGGCGGTAGTAAATTAATTCAGGATCAGGGCTACCAAATTGAGACTCTTGTCAGTTATTAATAGTTAAAATGGCTTTTAAAAGTGGGAAAGTATCAGGGTTTGGAGAATGGACTGTAGATGTTAAGAACAGAAACATTAGGGTTACCATTGAGCCTGCTTTATTTTCATATAATTCAAAACTTTATGTTGACAACGAGCTTGTAGATCATAAAGAACGCTTAAAACCAAAGAGTAAATATCATGTTTTTCTCTCAAAGAGCGATCTATCTGAAGATCTCAAATCTATAAGAGTTTTTTTTACAACAGACGACTTCCCAAAAGTATCGATAGTCGTCAATGGTGAAGTTGTTCTTAAAGATGAGCTTGGAATATTTGACTTGCATAGTGACTTAGTAAGTAAAAGGTGGTTTTCATCAGCAATATTTATAGGAGTTATATATGGTTTTTTTACAGAGGGTACTAACTTTGAAGTTAGTTCAGTATACTCTGTAATAATTTATTCTGTCATGTATATCGGATTGGACCGGCTTATAGCATCAATTGAAAAAATAAACCGATCTCGTCCGAAATAGTTAATTACTGAAAGGCTTTACCCCATGTCATTGGAATTTGTTGCTGTGGATTAAAGACCCTATTTGGCCCAAGCGCTGGACGGGCATTTTCTGCAGCTGCAATTTCCTCTTTGGTTACAAATTCACTTGGAGTGAGTTTAAATACATCCAATCCCCTTGTTATCTCTGTTCCATAAATAAACCCTTCATAAAAATAGGTGGACCAGTAGCCACCTGTTGTAAGGGTATCTTCAAAAATAGGACCTCTATCAAAGTAAGCGATTTCAGTAGGATTCAATGAGTCAGTGAAGTCCATAATTGACATACCTCCTTGATACCAAGCCTGAACAAATATATCTCTTCCTGGAATTGGTATGATAGAACCATTATGGGCAACACAATTTTCAGACTCTGATTGTGGTGCAGGCATTTTATAATGACTTTTAAAAATTAATTTACCATCCTCAATATCGTAGATAGCATCAGCACCCCAGGTAAGAGGATCCCAAGCTCGACATCTTGCTCGGCCTCCGCCACCCCATTCGTCTGTAAACACAACTTTGGTACCATCGTTATTAAAAGTTGCTGAGTGCCAATAGGCAAAGCCTGGATCTGTTACCGCATCTATTCTTACAGGATTATAAGGATCTGAAATATCAAATAAAATACCATTTCCTGAACATGCACCAGCAGCAATACCTGCTGACGGGAAGACTGTGATATCGTGACATTGATTTGTTGGTCGCGTGTCTTGTGTTCCGTCACCATGATCACCGCCCCTCCATAAGCCACCAATAATCCCTTTATCGTTATCTGCAAATACTCTTGGACTGCTTACAATTCTGGAGTTTGCAGGATTTTCAATTGGAATTTCAATGACATCAATGCTGAAATAGGCGGTTCGCACGTCACCTGGGATACTACCTATACAACCATTCAATTCGTCTTCTTCTCGAACTGTACCGGTTCCAGAATTATAAACTACAATTTTGTTGTCAGCAGTTGGCCCAGCTACTACTGAATGGGTATGAGAGCCTCTGCATGTCTGCACAGCTCCAACCTGCCTTGGTTTTCTAATATCAGAGATATCAAAGATTCTTATTCCTCGAAATCTTTCTGGACTAGGATCAGGTCCAACTCCATCAAGGCCGCAGTCTACTCTGCCTCTTGTTTCCTCAACGGACATTATCAGAATATCTTCAACAACCGAGACATCTCCTTGGCCACCTGGACAGACTACTGAAGTAATAAGGTTTGGCACGCCGTTTTCTTGGAGCTCGTAAATATTAAAACCATGATAACTTCCAGCTATTAATAAATTATCTTTAAATGCCATATCAGTATTTGAAAAAGATAACATTGGGGACCTCAGTTTTCTGGATGATTCCTCGATTGTAAGTTCCTCTTCATCATCCTTAGCTTCTGGATCTTCAGAACCCCTCATCTCTGGGTTTTTTGGGTCAAAAAATCCTGACGGTTTTTTTAAACTGGCAACGAGTTCTAAATTGAGTATTGCCTCCTCTGCAGTATATAAACCTGCTGATAAACCAGCTCTTGGGTCATCGGATAAATCGGTAAGTAATAAATTCATCCGCTCTATTTCAACACCTTGATCATTAACAAGATCGGAAACAAATTGGTTTAAAACAGGATCATAGGCAGAACCACGGTAACCTCTTAACTCTTCAACCATCTCTACTGCACCATCGTGGTGATTTATCATCAATTGTAAAAATTGCCTATCAAAATCTACACCTAGAGAATCTTGAAGCTCTTTTAGTTGATATTCTGTTGCCATCCCTCTCATCATTTTCATCATGCCTGTGGTCTGTTCATCTCTTTCACCTAACCAAGCTTGCATAAAATCAATTTCATCTTTTTGGGAGGCATCAATTCTGCCGGCAAGATCATTAATATTTTTAGAATTCGTCCGAGATTCAACAAAAGACGACATTAATATAGCCTGTTCATGATGCATAATCATCCCTTGAAGAAAATTAACATCTGCTTTTGTATAGGAAGAATCTGCAATCTGAATTGCTTGTTCTTCACCAATGATTTCACTGTTTTGTCCTGGAGCACCAGGTTTGATGATTTGAACTTCTTCTTGCGCAATAATTTGATGCGCGGATAGAAGAATTAAAGAAATAATAAAGGGTTTAATATTCATAATTTTTATGTATTGGTACATTTGTTAAAAACAATAATAAGAATTAATATTTATAGTAGCATGAAAAAATACTCGAATCTTAAAGACTTTTATCCATACTATTTAAGCGAACACTCAGATAAAAATACTAAGTTAATGCATTTTATTGGTACTGCTTTATCAATACTTTTTTTTATAAATTTTCTTCTAACCTTTAATCCTTTGAATCTTTTGTTTGGTGTGTTGAGTGGATATGGTTTTGCCTGGATAGGACATTTTTTTATCGAAAAAAATAAACCTGCTACATTCACTCACCCAATTTTAAGCTTGATGAGTGATTATGTTATGTTTTGGGAAATTATTCGTGGCAAGCACAAAATCTTTTAATTTTTAAGATTAAGATTTAATTCTAAAAAGACAGGACAGTGGTCAGACGGTTTTTCCATGGCTCTAAGTTCATGGTCTATATCAGAACTAACATACTTTTGTTGCAATTTATGTGTTAACAAAAAATGGTCTATTCTTAAGCCTCTTTTCGGATCTTGATCAAATCCTCTGGATCGATAATCAAACCATGAGCATTTAGTTGATTCTGGATTAACTTCACGCCATTTATCCCTAAGTCCGACATCTAGGAGACTCTGATACCATTCAATTTCTTCAGGTAAGAATGCTGTATGCCCCTCTCTTAACCACCTCTTGATACCATCCTCATTCATCCCAATGTCATTCCTTTCAGGAGCAATATTAAAATCTCCTGTAAGAATAATCTCGTTTTTTAAACTTTTTAAGTGTTTGGTTATTCTTTTATAGTACCTGTCTTTATAAGGGAATTTTTCAGGATGTTTTCTATTTTCCCCTTGTGGGAAATACGAGTTACATACTGACACTAAACCTATGTTGGTTTCGTAGTCGCACTGAATGAATCTTTTTTGAGCTTCGTCATCTCCGCCGTTTAAGCCATATATTGTTGATACTGGCTTTTGTTTTGAGAAAATAGCCACTCCATGAAATCCTTTTTGACCATAGTTAAAATACTGAAGATTTAGATTTTTAGGTATATCATCTGGAAAATCCTCATCACTGACTTTTATTTCCTGAATAGCAATAACATCAGGATCATATTTTTTACAAATAGCTTCAAGCTGATGTGGTCTTGCTCTCAGGCCATTGATATTAAAGCAAACTATCTTCATGTTATGAATTTAATAAGTCCATTACTATCGATAGCGATTGGTCTATTTCTGCATCAATAACAAATTCTTCAGTACTATTTGATTCCATGTATTCGTCATAGCTACTGAATGTTTCTAAATTTCCAAGCTCTCTTCTATAGTTAACAAGCTCAAGAGTATTTTGCTCATTAATTTCTTTAATGTTAATTCTTTTCTGAAGGTTCAAAGACAAATTAACATTAGCTTTTGTATCATTTTTAATCTCAAGAAGTTTTTTATAGTAACTTGAAGCATTCAATCTATTTTCGTGCTGTTTAAAAACATTTTGATTCCAATTATCTTGGAATTTAAAATAAACGGCTTTGGAAATACTTGAGGGTGCAAGAGCATTATCATATTCCCCTTCACCATAATCTTCCTCATCTGTTAAGCTAGGAAATTCAAGTAATGGATCAACTCCAAAAATCTGAGTTGGTTCCCCAGAAATACGATAGTACAAGGAATCTGTTAGTTTAATTTGCCCATCTAATGTTCTTAAAAACCTCTGGACACTACCTTTACCAAAGGTTTTTTGCCCTGCGATAATACCTCTGTTGTAATCTTGAATTGCACCAGCAAAAATTTCAGATGCAGATGCGGAAAAACGATTGACTAAAACTACCAAGGGCTTTCCCCATGATCTGCTGCTTTGCCAAGTCGTATAATTTGTAATTCTATTCTGCGAATCTTTTATTTGCACAGTGGGCCCAGCGTTTATGAACAGTCTTGTGAGACTATCTGCTTCATGTAAAAAACCTCCTCCATTATTTCTTAGATCAAATACAAGGCCATCCACACCTGAAAGATTAAATTCTCGTAAAATCTTTTTTACATCGTTAGTTGCACTTTTACAGGCAAAGGCATTTAGTCTTAAACACTGAGTATCACTGTAAAAGGAAGGTAGCCTTATATATCCAATTTGAAATTCGTCTAAATCAACTATTTCACTTGATGCATCATTATCTTCAAGAGAAATTTTGCCTCTCTCAAGAGTGACTATTTTTCTTCCTGAGTTGTTCTCAATTTCAAGTTGGACAAATGTTCCTTCATCTCCTCTAATATTGTCGACAATATCGTCCAATCGCCAGCCAACAACATTTTGTAATTTACCATTCTCACCTTCACCAATACTTAAAATCTTATCGCCTACTTTAATTTCATTTGAATTAACTGCAGGTCCACCAGGCATTAACTCCTCAATTTTTGCAGTTTCATTTTCATAACCGATAATTGCACCAATTCCGTCAAAAGTTAAATTCATTCTAAGATTCCAATTCTCTAAATCTCGTTCGGAAAAATACGCCGAATGTGGGTCAAGAATACTTAAAAAATTATTTGCAAGAAGGTTAAATTTATCTTGAGCCCGCACCTTTCTAATATAAGAAATTCTATCTTTATAGGACTGTTTAACTTTTAAAATTGCTTCTTGCAGTCCTATATTGTTGCTGAGCATTTGAGTTATAAGCTCATTTTTTACAATTTTTCTATTGATAGTTTTTTTTTCTTGTATGCTTTTTGCTCTTGGCCTACCACTAAGAGATAATTCTTCATCGAGCTGAAAGTCAAAACTATTTTGATTTAAAAACGCGGTTCTTTGTGTAAGTGATTCATGATACCTTTTATAAAAAATATTTACGCCTGTGCTTAATGTTTTATAAAGTGATTGTTCGTTAATGCTTGCAAGAATCTCATCCACATCCTTGGATATAAAATGTATATTTTGCGGATCGATGTTTTCTATAAAGCTTTGTGTAAGTTCAATTTTTGTGAGAGAAGCATAATTATCTTTGATAATAACCATCTCCTCAAAAGTTGTAATTATCGATTGAAATTCTTCTTCGAATTCTTTATTTTGAGAGTTTTTGTCAGAGCAACTGACTAAAAAAAGAATCAAAAAACTAAAATACGCTCTTAATACCATATCTCTCTTTTTCTTTTTCTATGATTTCATCTTTATTTTTCCAGACTAATTCAAGAAACGATCTAAGTTCTTCCCTTGAATTATTGTCATTGATATAGTCTTTCCCTCTCAGGTTTTCTGGTATTTTATAGTGTTTAATTGTTACGCTTGCTTCATTCATATCTCCACACAGAAAACTCCAAAAGCTCCTTTTGTTAGATTTATAAACGAGAGTAATATCCGTAAGGTACTCAATATATGGCATCACTCCAAGGGTATAACCCATTCCACCAATTTTTGGAGGCATAAGGTTTTTAAACTTACTTTTAGATTTTGCATATTTTTCTTGGTCTATTCTGGTACCTTCAATGAACCCACAAACATTTGTGGGCATGAGTTCGAATATTTTGCAGGCATTGAGGGTGGCGTTTCTATCTGTTTCTGCTAATTTTGGATTTTTAATAATTTCATCTTTGGAGCGTCGCTTAACATATGGCATCGCCAAGGCAATATTCGCTGCCCAAGTTATGGGCAACCACCAAAGTTCTGATTTCATGAATATTCTTGGAGTTGTAGTCTTATGATTTGTAAAATAACAAAATAAAAAGATATCAGCCCAGCTTAAGTGATTTAACGTTGTAAATTGCCAAATATTATCTTTAAGATTCTCCTCTCCAAACACTTCGTAAGTTGGTGAATGCATGAGATCTTGAATGCGACTATTAAAATATAAGAAGTAGTCCGCCAAAAATTCATTTACCTTTAAAATAAATATTTGGAATGGTTTGTAAGGAATATATCTAAAAAGACCAATGATAATGGTTGTTATTGTGATTTGTAGACCATTGAGAACTACAAGTATAAAAGTAATGCTTCCAGTGAATATTCTTATCATTTTACTTTTTGCCACAACTGTTCAAGTTCTTCGATATCCATTCTGGCTAGGTTTAAATTATTTTTATTTGCCAAGTCTTCCATAGATCTAAATCTGTTTTCAAATTTTGAATTTGCTTTTTGTAAGAGTATTTCAGATTCTAAATCATAATGTCTAGCTAGATTTATTAGAGTAAAAAAAATATCCCCAATTTCCTCTCCAATATCCCTAATTTTTTTTTCATTTATTGCTTTTTTAACTTCAGCTATTTCTTCATCTAATTTATCTAGGACTTGTGTTACGCTATCCCAATCAAATCCTACTTTCTTTGCTTTTTTCTGAAGTTTTTTGCTTTTGAGAAATGGTGGAAATTTTTTTGGAATCTCTTCCATCACAGATCCTTGGGGTTGATTTGGCTTTTCTTGTGCTTTAATGTTTTCCCAAATCATCAGACTCTCCTCGGAAGTTACGGTCTTCTTCTCTGCAAAAATGTGCGGATGTCTTCTAATAAGTTTTTTATTTAATGTAGAAGTAACATCAGATAAGTTGAAAACTTTTTTTTCATTTGCCATTTCTGCGTGAAAAATTATCTGATATAGAAGATCACCAAGCTCTTCTTTTAGAGAATCAAAATCATTTCTTTCAATTGCATCGACTACTTCGTATGCTTCTTCAATGACGCAATGCGAAATAGATTCATGTGTCTGCACTCTATCCCAAGGGCATCCATCCTTCGGATTTCTTAAAGCTGAAAAGGTTTGAAGTAGCGTCTTCAAATTTTCATTTAATTTTTTCATATATTTTCTCTATGTCACCATTTATAACTAAATCAGCTTCATTGTCGAAAGGAGTAGCCTCTTTATTTAATATTACTACTTTTGAATTACTTTTCCGTGAAATTTTAGGTATGGAATTTGCTGGAGAGACCATTAGTGACGTTCCCATACATATCAATACATCACATCTGCTGGCTGCCAAAAAAGATTTACGTAATATTTCTTCATCGAGTTTTTGTCCGAAGGAAATGGTAGAAACTTTTACAAGACCTGCCTTACAGTTTGGACATAAACAACTACCAGTAGATTGAACATGATTTTTAAAAAAAAAATCAGGATCATAGACTGTTTTACAGTTCAGGCAATGTGCTGACCTTACGCTTCCATGGAGTTCAAAAATTTGCGATGACAAACGTTTTGAGTAATGAAAGCCATCAATATTTTGTGTGATGTGAGTATTCTTTTTACTTTCTAGAAGAAACTTATCTATAAAGTCATGCATTTTGGTACGTTTTTTTCTTTTTATTGAATTAATTATTGCAATATTATTGTTCCAAGATTTATTCTGAGATTCTTCATTTTTTAAAAATTCAGAGAATTTGACGGGTTTATTTTTTTCCCAAAAACCCTCTTTATCTGATCGAAAATCTGGAAGGCCTGCTGCAGTACTAAGCCCAGCGCCTGATAAAAAAGTTATAATATTATCTGAGTTGATAAACTCTTTTAGTTGTTTTATTTTTGCTAACAATGGTTTTCAGTAAAATATTAATTGTCTCTTATGATGACAAAACTATCGAAACAGTCGATAGAATTTGTGAAATATTATCAAAAAATAATATTCAACATCTTATAAAAGGTGATAGGGAGGGCGCTAAAAATTTCGCTCCTGATTTAGTGCTAGTTGTAGGAGGAGATGGCTCTATGCTTTCTGCGGCAAAAGAGTTTGCTGATAACGACATACATTTTTTAGGAATAAACCTTGGAAAAGTTGGTTTTATGGCCGACCTTGAAAGTGACAATTTAGAATCGAAATTAGTAAGAGTTTTAAATGGTGAAAATAGAATAGAGGAGAAAGAAATTCTTAATTGCTCTTATAACGACAAGGGTTACTCCGCATTTAATGAACTTGTTCTTCATACTGAAAAAAGCTACAAGCTTCTGGAGTTTGAAGTAGCAGTTGATAATGTGTTTGTTTACCGAAAACGAGCAGATGGATTGATAATTTCAACATCTAATGGATCTACTGCATACTCTTTATCAGCTGGAGGTCCAATTTTATACCCAGAATTAAATGCTTTTGTAATAACCTCTTTAAATCCATTATCACTGTCTGCACGACCCTTGATTGTAAGCAGCAATTCAGAAGTAAGAGTTACATTAAGCAAACAAGAGTCCCAGCTTAAGTCACTATTAATTTTCGATGGAAATCAGGAAGTAAGTATTCAGAATGATAACAATGAGTTTATTGTTAAAAAGAGTGAAAAAAAATTTAGATTGGTACATCCTCAAGATCATGACTTCTTCAATGTTTGCAGGAATAAATTGAGTTGGAGTCTTTCTAGAGACGAAACATAGAATCAGGAAGTTTTTTATGTATAATCTGCCCGATGAAAATTAAAAAAGCTATATTTCCGGTTGCGGGTTTTGGAACAAGGTTCTTGCCAGCCACAAAGGCAACACCTAAGGAAATGCTGCCAGTAATAGATAAGCCAATTATTCAATATGCTGTCGAGGAGGCACAACAAGCAGGCATAACAGAGTTTATATTTGTAACGCATCATGCAAAAAGAGCTATTGAAGATCATTTTGATGAAAATATCGAACTCTTAGAAAAGCTAAAATCTGATCAAAAAGATCACCTTGTAAAGCAGATCCAAAATATTGGAGGCTCTACAAGCAGATTTACTTTTGTAAGACAAGACGAGCCTAAAGGGTTAGGTCATGCAATAAGTTGTGCTGAACACATGATCAATGAGAATGAATTTTTTGCTGTAATCCTAGCAGACGACCTTATTGATCCTTTGCCTGGTAACATTTTAAAGGACATGATTAGCATATCCATGCAATCATCAAAACAAGTTTTAGCTATAGAGAAGGTCTTAAAACAAGATGTTTCAAAATTTGGCATAGTCTCTACAACAAAAAATCATGCAAATATTTATACCCTTGATGGAATAGTAGAAAAACCTGAAAAAAATTTAGCTCCCTCTGATTTAGCTGTTGTGGGAAGGTATATTTTTAATCACAGTATTTTTGATTTAATCGACTCAAAAAACCCTGGAGTAAATGGTGAAATACAAATTACGGATGCGATAGCAAAGGACATAGATAATTTTTTAGGCTATCAATTTAAAGAAAAAAGATTCGATTGTGGCAGCAAGATTGGATATCTTAAGGCAAATATTGAATTTGGGCTTTCAGACCCAAAACTAAGGGTTGAATTAAAAAAATATCTTAAAGGGTTACAAAATTTATAAGGTAATAAGACAAGTACTTTTCCTGCTCCCTCCAGAGTTTGCACAAAAAGTCTCACATTTTTTTTTAAAAATAATCCCTTTGCCTCAATATGGTAGGAAGAGAGCTAAGATTAATGTAAAAGGAATTTCAGTTTTTAATCGAATTGGTTTAGCTGCCGGCCTAGACAAAAATGCTGAACTTATAAACCCTATGCAAAAAATGGGATTTGGTCTTGTTGAGATAGGAACAGTCACCCCAAAACCTCAGCTTGGAAATCCAAAACCCAGACTATTTAGAATTGCTCAGAAACAATCACTTTTAAATAGTTTGGGATTCAATAACAAAGGGATGCAATATGTATCAAAGAAACTTAAAAAACGAACTCCAGATATTTTTTTAGGAGCAAATATTGGTCCCAATAAAACTACCCCACAAAAAGATTTTTTAAGTGATTATCAGAAATGTGTTAAATGTCTTGGGGATGATGTTGACTATCTGGCAATAAATATTTCTTCACCTAATACTCCTGGATTGAGATCTTTCCATGATGTAGAAAACTTCAGAAGACTTATTGCAGCTGTTTTGAAGGAGAGAAGTCTTTTGAGAAAAATACCCAAAATCTTTATTAAATTTTCTCCAGATGAAGAAATTTCTAAATATGAAGAGCTAATTAATGAAATAAATGCATCTTCAGTTGAAGGAGTTATTATTTCAAATACGTCTAATGATTTCGAATTAAAAACCACTGCTAAAGTTAGTAATTTACCAGGTGGAATATCAGGTAAGCTTTTGGAAAATAAAGCAAATGAAATATTAAAAATTTTCAAAAAAAACTTAGATCCTTCAAAAATTATTGTTGCGGTGGGTGGTGTTTTTGATGTAGATTCTTATAACAAAAAAATTGAACTTGGGGCGGATTTGGTACAAATCTATACTGGTTTTATATATCAGGGCCCAAACTTAATTAAAGAGATAATAAGAAATGGCAAGTAAAAATTTAGTAATTGTTGAGTCACCATCTAAAGCAAAAACTATAGGTAAATACCTCGGCAACGAATTTGTTGTGAAATCAAGTGTTGGCCATGTGAGACGTCTGCCAAGAGGAGCTAAAGCAATTGACAAATATAAATGGACGGTTAGTTATGAAATTGATCCAAAAAAGGAAAAGGTTGTTAAAGATTTAAAAAAGTCTGCAAAGAACATAGAACAAATATTTCTTGCAACTGACTTGGATAGAGAAGGTGAAGCCATTGCATGGCACTTAAAGGAAATTTTAGGAAAAAAATATTCCTACAAAAGAGTGAGGTTCAGTGAAATAACAAAAAACGCTATTAATAAAGCTTTTGAAGCTCCAGGCGATATTGATGATGGTCTTGTAGATGCACAGAAAACTAGAAGAATACTAGATAGAATTGTTGGCTACGACCTTTCAAATGTCCTTTGGCAAAAAATTGGTAGCTATGGGAAATTATCTGCTGGTAGAGTTCAGTCTGTTGCAGTTAAATTAGTTGTTGAGAAAGAAAAAGCCATAAAGTCCTTTTCCCCAGAGGAGTATTGGGAAATTGAAATAGAAATAGAACACGATGATAGGAAAATCCCACTAAAACTTAATACTAAGAAAAGTGATCTAAGTCTCTGTAATGAAAAAGAGGCAACTGAATTTTGCCAAAAAATACAAGATAAAAAGATAGAAATTATTTCCAATGATATCACTAAGAGAAAGATCCCAGTAAAACCACCTTTTATTACTTCCACCCTTCAGCAAACATCGAGCTCTTTCTTAGGTTTCAGTTTGTCAAAAACAATGAAGCTTGCCCAAGATTTGTACACTGGAGGGTATATTTCTTACATGAGAACTGACTCCCCAAACATCAGTGAATCAGCTAAAGGTAGTTGTAAACAGTTTTTGCTTGAAAATTTTGGAGAAACATACTCAACACCAAGAAACTTTGCGGCAAAAAAAGGAAACACACAGGAGGCGCATGAGGCTATAAGGCCTACCGATATTCACCTATTAAGTTCAGATCTAAGCTTAAGCCAAGATCATAAAAAACTTTACAAACTTATTTGGGAAAGATTTGTATCCTCCCAGATGCCACAACCAGAAATAAATGTAAATAGTATCAGTGCCAAGATAAATGAATTTGTTTTTGATACTTCAGTAAGCTCAGTAAGCTTTGATGGATTTTATAAAATAATGCCTCCCGGGAAAAACAGTGGATATGTAGATTATGACTTGTCAGAATTACACATTGGAAAACTCCAAGAATTATCAAGTTCAAATATGTCTCAACATTTTACTAAACCTCCATCAAGATATTCAGAGGCAAGCCTAGTTAAAGAACTTGAAAAGAAAGGAATTGGGAGACCATCAACTTACCAAGAGATAATTACAAATATTCAAGAAAGAGGCTATGTAAATAGTGAAAGTAAAAGATTATATGCAACAAAAATAGCAAATCTAGTCTCGGATAGACTGGAAAATTCTTTTGGAAAAATAATGGATTATGGATTTACTGCAGATATGGAAAAAAGTCTTGATGAAATTGCTGAAGGAAATAAAGATTGGAAACAAATTCTTAACAACTTCTATGAAGATTTTGAAAGTCAGAAAGAAATTGCTCTTGATTCAATGCAAAGAAATACGCCTATAGATACAAATATTATTTGTGAGTGTGGAAATAAAAGAAATTTTCAATTACGAACAAACCAAAATGGGCAGTTTCTTGGTTGCTCTGGGTACAACATTGAAGATAGTGAACAACAGTGCAAGATTACAAAATCTCTTTTTTCGGTTGACCTTTTTACTGAAGACGACAGCAAAGAGGCAGAAAGCATCTTTAAGAAGTCTAACTGTGAGATATGTGGCTCCTCGATGGATAGCTACATAATTGATGAAAATAATAAAATAGATATTTGCTCTAATTCACCAATATGTCCAGGAACAAAACATCATGTTGGAGAGTTCATTAAGCCGAGAAATACTGATGAAGAGTTAATAGATTGTCATAAGTGTAGCAGCAAGATGGAAATGAAACTGGGAAGATTTGGAAAGTATTATTCATGTCAAAATGATGAGTGTCCTGCCACTAGACAATTGCTTAAAAATGGAGATTTAAAACCTGTTTTTATGGATCCAGTTAAAATAGAGGAACTAAAGTGCCAAAAATGTAATGATTACTATTTGCTTAGAGATAGCATGAAGGGGCTTTTTCTTGCTGCCTCACAATTTCCAAAAAACAGGGAGACTAGAGCACCACTTATAACTGAAATTAAAAATTTTGTGGATCAGATGCCTGAGAAATACAGTTCTTTTAAGTCTGCACCCGATACAGATCCTGAAGGAGATAGTCTTGTCATTAGATACAACAAAAAGAGCAACAATCATTACCTTTCTTCAGAAAAAGGAAGTAAGAAAAAGAAATGGTATTATGTTCATGAAGATTCAATCTGGAAAGAAAAGCTAAGAGATTGAACTATTCTCTTTAATATTTCTCAAAAGATCATAATATAGAAATATGTCTAAATATCTCGAATTAGTTGAAATCTCTGAAGGTGTTGTCGTTTTAAGAAGGTCTGATTCTAAAGATGCCCCGCTAGTAAAAATTGAATTCTCGCCGGATGTAAAGACTCTACTAAATGGCATGGAATTTGATGTTGCAAAAGAGATGATTAAATCAGGTATTGAGACATTAAATCTAGATGTTAATTCGGAGAACATCGATGAAGAGATGCTTGATGGGCTTATAAATTCGAAAGAATCAAATAGAATTATTCACTAATTTAATAAATGCTTTCTCTTACAATACCAACAGCCCTTCCTTCAATAGAAAAATCTTGATTGCCCGTAACTTCAATATTTGAATAAGCAGCATTCTCTGGCTTTAAAAATGCTCTATTTCCCTCTTTCTTGAATCTTTTTAGGGTTACTTCATTGTCCACTCGTGCAGCTATAATTTCTCCATTTTCTGCATAATTACAAGACTTTATTCCTACCAAATCATTTTCTAGGATCCCAGCTTCGATCATGCTATCTCCTTGAACTCTCAAGAAAAAATCAACCTTTTGTGTAAGTGGATTATTTGGAATATGTTTTTCAACATTTTCAATAGCAGTAATAGGGGTACCTGCAGCTATTTTTCCGATCAATGGAATTCCTGATAACTGATCGATAAGCCTTATTCCTCTTGAGCTCCCAGGTACTTTTTCAATCACACCCTTTTTAACGAGTGCTTTAATATGTGATTCGGCAGCATTTACTGACTTAAAGTCAAGAATTTCAGCAATTTCAGCACGAGTTGGAGGAAAGCCATTATTTAACAAATGCGCTTTTATTACTTCAAAAACTTTGAACTGTTGATTGGTAAGGTTTAACATATACTGTAATTATATACAGTTATTGATTTAAATTACAAATTTTATGTCGGTTCTAAAAATAGGTATAAGTTCAAGAGCATTATTTGACCTTAACGACAGTCATGATGTTTATGTAAAGCATGGGATTAAAAAATACTCAGATTATCAAAGAAAACATGAAGACAAAAAGCTTCAAAAGGGTGCAGCATTTCAATTAGTTCAAAAATTGTTAGATATGAATACAGCAAAAAGGAAAATTGTTGAGGTGATTTTATTATCACGAAACAGCTCAGAAACTGGATTGAGAATTTTTAATTCTATTGAGAAATATAAGCTTGAGATAGCTAAAGCAGTATTTTCGGGTGGGGAAAGTCCCTTTCCATATGTTGATGCATTGGATATTGATTTATTTCTTTCTGCTGATATCTCGGATGTTAAGCTTGCCATAGAAAACAAGATAGCTGCCGCACACATTCTAACTGAACAGCTTAATCAATCGTCAAGCCCGCAACTTAGAATTGCATTTGATGCAGATGCAGTAATTTTTTCTGATGAGTCTGAAAAAGTTTTTAAAAAAAAGGGTCTTGAGAAATATCTTGAAAAGGAGGGTAAATCATCTAAGCCAATATCGCCAGGACCTTTCAATAGCTTCCTAAAAAAACTTAATATTATTCAGTCTAAATTTACTGCTGAAAAATGTCCTATAAGAATTGCAATTGTTACTGCAAGAGCTGCACCTGCTCACAAAAGAGTAATCAAAACTCTGAGACAACAAAAAATTCGAATTGATGAGACCTTTTTCTTGGGAGGTCTTCCTAAGGGAAAGTTTTTGAAAGGATTCTCTGCAGATATTTTCTTTGACGATCTTACAGAAAACTGTCAAGAGGCAACTAGTCATGTATCGACGGGTCATGTACCATACGGTATAAATAATTCTAAATGAAAGTACTTTGCACTGATCTTGAGGGAACGCTTGCCCCAGAAATATGGAAAGAGATCTCTAAAGAATTCAATATTCCAGAGTTAAATTTCTCTACAAGAGAGATTAAAGATTTCAATAAACTTATGGAAACAAGATTAAATTCTTTACGAAATGCCAAGATTAAATATTCAACGATAAGACAATTCGTCCAGACCATTGAGGTTTTTGAGGGTGCAAAAGATTTCTTAAATAGCCTTAAAGATCACTACCAGATTGTTGTTGTTTCAGATACTTTTTATCAACTATGCGAGGGTGTAATAGAAAAACTTGGATCACCTCTTATTTTATGCCATGAGCTTGATGTTGTTGAAAACTACATCCATTCTTACAAACTCAGACAAGAGTATCCAAAAAAAGCTGTTGTAGAGGCACTCCATTCGCTGAACTTCAAATGTTACAGCATAGGTGATTCCTACAATGATATACAAATGATTGAAGAGTCAGGAGGTGCATTAATCTTTGCCCCAGAAGAAGTTAAAAAAGAATATCCCAATATTCCATCATTTGAAAATTACAACGATTTAAGACAACATCTACTTAATGAATAAATTATCAACTGAAAATTATAATAGGCCAATCTTAAACATGCCTGTTATAGATAATAAACTTTTACTGCACAGTTGTTGTGCGCCCTGTGCGGGAGAAATAATGGATGCAGTTGCTGCTTCAGGAATAGATACAACCATATTTTTCTATAATCCTAACATTCATCCCAAAGAAGAATACGAAATACGAAAAAATGAAAATATAAGATATGCCAACAAGTTGGGTTTTGATTTTGTAGATGCAGATTATGACAAGGAGAATTGGTTTGAAAGGGTACAGGGTCTAGAAAATGAGCCTGAAAGAGGCAAGAGGTGTACAGTATGTTTTGATATGAGATTCGAAAGATCAGCATTATATGCTTTTGAGAATAATTTTAAAGTTTTTGCAACAACTCTTGGCATTTCACGATGGAAGGACTTAAACCAAATTAATACATCTGGTTTAAAAGCTGCAAAAAGATATAATGAGGTACAATTTTGGGATTTTAATTGGCGAAAGCAAGGCGGCTCTGCAAGGATGCTGGAGATCTCTAAGCAAGAAAATTTTTATAAACAAGAATACTGCGGATGTGTTTATAGTCTGAGAGATACTAATAGGTGGAGAAAGTCTAAAGGCCGTAAAATTGTTAAAAGAGGAATAAATTTTTACGAATTAAAAGAATGAAGAAACTACAAGGTGCAGGCTTAAGAGGTCAATCAGCTGGCCAAACGTCTTTGTCCACTGTAGAGCAAGAAGGATCATTAAGATATTTAGGTTACTCGATAGAGGATTTAGCCAAGAATGCAACATTTGAAGAGGTTGCATACCTTCTTTTACACGGAAAGCTTCCAAAATATGTGGAACTTAAGGAATTTGAGAATGAATTATTTGCTTTAAGAAAAGTCCCTTCTAGCTTGCTGTCAGTTTTAGAATCTATTCCAAAAGATGCTCACCCGATGGAGGTCATAAGAACTATTGTCTCTTTTATGGGTGTTATTGAGCCTGAGGTCAGTTTTGATGAACAGCTACAGATAACTAAAAGACTTTTAGGTGTCACTACTTCTGCGATTGTCTATTGGTATAAATTCTCACATCACTCAAGGAAAATAGAACTTCACACAGAAGAAAAATCAATAGCTGCGCATTTTCTGAAATTATTGTCAGAAACAGACGTGCCTGAGCTTAACGCTAAAACATTAGATGTATCACTTACTCTTTATGCAGAACATGAATTTAATGCCTCTACATTTACAGGGAGAGTATGCGCATCAACAATGTCTGATATTTACTCTTGTTTAACAGGAGCAGTAGGAAGTCTAAGAGGACCTCTTCATGGAGGTGCAAATGAAGAAGCCATGAAAATGCTTGAAGAGATAAATTCCATAGATGAAGCAAAAAATTATGTTTCTCAAAAACTTGATAATAAAGAAAAAATTATGGGTTTTGGTCATGCTGTATATTCCATAAAGGATCCTAGAAGTAACATTATTAAAGAATATTCCAAAAAACTAAGCCTAGGTCATCCCGATAGGATCCTGCATGAAGTTGCTGAAGTGATTGAAGGCCAAATGTGGAGCATAAAAAAGCTTTTTCCGAATACAGACTTTTTCCATGCACCTGCATATCATTATCTTGGAATACCAACAAAACTTTTTACTCCCCTTTTTGCTATAGCAAGAATCATAGGATGGTCAGCACATATCTATGAGCAAAGGGACAACAATAGAATTATAAGGCCAAGTGCTGACTATATTGGACCCGAAGATAGGGATTGGCTAGATATTGATTCACGATAAAGAAAAAAAATGAACGAACCGGTTCTGGAGAAGTTGTCATATTATGCTCTTAACTATGAACCAAACAAAGATACTTTATTAGAGGCAAAATTTTGTTTTTTTGATTCTTTGGCATGTGCCCTTTTATCACTCAGACAAGATAATGTGCAGAAATTTTTAAAATTACCTTATCTTTCAAAAGGAGAATATAAGGTTATTGGCACAAATATAAAAACAAATATTATTGACTCTGTCTTTTTGAATGGTGCACTAATAAGATGGCTTGATTTCAACGATACATGGCTAGCAAAAGAATGGGGTCATCCCTCAGATAATCTCGGAGCAGTTCTAACTTTAGTAGATTTTGCAAAAAATAGTAGAAATCTGAAAATCTCTTTCAAAAATCTTTTAGAAAACATGGTTATTGCTCATGAAATCCAAGGTTCACTTGCGATAGAAAATTCTTTAAATGAGGTGGGGCTTGATCATGTTGCTTTTGTAAAAGTTGCATCGGCAGCAGTTACCTCAAGGATTCTTGGGCATACCAAACAACAAATGTTGTCTACACTGTCAAATGCTTTCGTTGATGGACATAGTCTAAGAACATATCGTCATTATCCAAATACTGGAGCAAGGAAAAGTTGGGCTGCTGGAGATGCGTCAGCAAGGGGGGTAAAACATGCATTTATTTCTGAGATAAGCGAAGAAACTTACCCATCTGCCTTATCAGCAGAGAGGTGGGGGTTTAATGATGTCTTGATGCATAAAAGTCCACTTGTTTTAGAGAGAGAGCTAAACTCTTATGTAATGGATAATATTTTGTATAAAGTTTTGTATCCAGCGGAGTTTCATGCACAAACTGCTGCAGAATCTGCCATAAAGATTCATCAAAAAATCAAAGGCAGAATCGATGACATCAAAAAAATACAGATTTTTACCCAAGAGCCAGGCGTAAAAATTATTTCAAAACAAGGTGAATTAAAAAACTATGCTGACAGAGACCACTGCATTGAGTATATAGTTGCATACTGTCTAATAAACGGAACCTTAGATTCAAATTCGTATTCAGATGAACAAGCTAGCAATCCTTTGATTGATAATTTTCGATCAATAACAAGAACGGATGAAAATGAAGAATATACCAAACTTTATTATGATCTCTCCAAACGAGCTATTCCAAATATGGTTATAGTTGAAATGAAAAATGGTGATAGCTACTCAGAAGAGATCTTATACCCTCTTGGACATAAAAAAAGAAGAAAAGAAGCTTTACCACACCTAAACAATAAATTCTTGAATGCTATAAATAATTCAGATCTTGATGCAAAAAACCTCCTTTCTCTCTATAATAACGACCTTGAAAAGATTGATATAGATGAAGTCTTAACAAATATTTTTGGATAAGCATGTCAGGAAATAGTTTTGGAACAATTTTTAAAGTTACAACATTTGGGGAAAGCCATGGTGTTGCAATGGGTGCAATTATAGACGGCTGCCCTCCTAATATTGAAATATCCGAAAAAGATATTCAGAAAGAGCTAGATAAGAGAAAGCCTGGACAGTCCGCATATGTTACTCAACGTAATGAATCTGATGCTATTGAAATCTTATCGGGTGTATTTGAAGGGAAGACAACTGGTACTCCAATTGGCCTAATTGTTAAAAATCAAGATCAGAGATCTAAAGATTATGAAAATATTAAAGATAAATTTAGACCAGGCCACGCAGATTTTACATACTTAAAAAAATATGGAATTAGAGATTACAGAGGTGGTGGAAGAGCAAGTGCCCGAGAGACTGTAATGAGAGTGGCAGCAGGTGCAATAGCTAAAAAGACTTTAGGAATGTTTGGGATAGAAGTCCTTGGCGGAGTGGTACAAATAGGACAAATTTGTGCAGATAGTATTAATCTTGATGACGTGTACAGCAACAGTTTTTTTTTTACTGATAAAGGAAAGATTTCTGAACTTGAGCAGTTTTTTAAAAATCTCATGGAAGCACAGGATTCTATTGGGGCAAAGATTTTGATAAAAGTAAAGGGTGTAGGCCCTGGTCTTGGAGCACCAGTATTCTCAAAGCTTGATGCCGAACTAGCAAAAGCTGTAATGAGCGTAAATGCAGTAAAGGCTTTTGAGATTGGAGTAGGTGCAGATGTTGTGACAATGCGCGGATCTGAAAATAATGATGAGATGAGCGTAGAGGGTTTTAAAACCAATAATTCGGGTGGAATTCTTGGGGGCATTTCAAATGGTGAGGATATTGATATATTTGCCTCAATTAAACCTACCTCAAGCATTTCAAAAAACTCTAGAACTGTCGATATTAAGAATGAAGAAGTTGATATAGCGATAAAAGGAAGGCATGACCCTTGTGTAGGTTTAAGGGCTACCCCAATTCTTGAATCAATGGTTGCAATTACCATTCTAGATCTGCATTTAATAGATAGAGCTCAATGTGGAGATGTTAAAAGAGACTGATAAAATAATTTTTTTTGATGCTCCTTTTATAAAACCAAAGGATCTTGCTCTTGAGATAACAGATATTGTATCGGTTGAACCTAATATTCAGAATGATTTGGTTGTTGGTATTTTTATAATAGCTTTATTTCTTTTATTTGTTTTTTCAAGCTCTTCAAAACCTAACAAGAAACTAAATAAAGTTGAAAGAAAGCTGCCTTCAAGAAGCAAATCACTTCACCCGAAAGGAAATGATATTAGCGCAGATGCTGTCAAACAGAAACTTGATTTTGCATTAGCACTTGTTGATACAGGAGATAAAGGAAAAGCTCGATTAACAATTAATAAAATTAAGTCACTAAATCTGAATACTTCACAAAAAAATCTATTAAAAAAATTACAAGCAAAGTTAAAATGACAGTAAGATTTTTTTGTCAACTTGAGTATGATGGTTCTAGTTACAAGGGTTTTCAGGCACAGAAAAGCACTAAAAAAACAATACAGTACGAAGTTGAACATGCATTAGCAAAAGTTGCTGATCACGAAATAAATATCGTTTGTTCTGGTAGAACTGATGCTGGTGTGCATGCGGTAAACCAGATTTTTCACTTTGATACCACAGCTGAAAGAGATATTGATTCTTGGATAAGAGGAGCAAATGCATACCTACCAAAGAATATCTCTTTGATAAATTTTTTTAATGTAGAAACAGATAGTCATGCAAGGTTCGATGCAATTTCAAGAGAATATATTTACTTAATAACAAACTCAGACTTCAAGCCAGCAATTCATAACAATAAAACGCTTTGGGTAAGAAGGGAATTAGATGTAAAAGGAATGAATGATGCCGCAAAACTACTAATTGGAGAGAAAGACTTTAGTTCATTTCGTGCCACAGGTTGTCAATCAAAACATTCAATTAGGGAAATTTATGAGGCAGAAGTACGACAAAACAATGATTTAATTTCATTTCGGATTAAAGCAAATGCTTTCATGCTAAATATGGTAAGAATAGTAGTTGGAACACTTTTGGCAGTAGGTCGTAATGAAAAGTCTTTATCTGACTTTGCAAATATTATTGAAGCAAAAGATAGAAAGAGATCTGGGAAAACTGTTGATCCATTTGGGTTGTATTTCATGGGACCAGAGTATAATTACTTAAGTTATAAAAAAAATAGGATTTTTAAATGAACTGGATCAAAGATTTATTACCTAATATTAAAAGAAATCTCTCTGAGAGGTTTGGTGATGACAAAGACAGCAAGGTTCCTGAGGGGCTTTGGAAATCATGCCCAAGTTGTGGTTCAATTCTTTATCTTCCTGAACTCAGTAAGAATTCGTATGTATGTTCAAAATGCACTTACCATTTCAAAACTTCTGTAGCTGAAAGAATTGAAATAACTTTTGATCAAGATTCCTTTAAGTCTCTAAATTCCAAAGAGGATTTCAAAGATCATCTCAACTTTGTCGATACAAAAAAGTATAAAGATCGCTTCATTGAGGCAAATTCAAAATCTGGTTCCGATGAGGCGCTAACAATTGGTATTGGAAAAATTAAAGGCAAGGAGGTTACGTGTGCACTTTTTGAATTTAATTTCTTGGGTGGCTCAATGGGAGCTATTGTTGGAAAAAGATTTAATCATGCTGTTGAGCAGGCAGTTAAAAGAAGACTTCCATTCATTTGCTTTTCAACTAGTGGAGGAGCAAGAATGCAGGAATCACTAATATCATTATTTCAGATGGGAAAAACTGCTGCTTCCGTAAAAAAACTAAAAAAAGAACAAATACCTTTCCTATCAATTTTAGTTGATCCTTGCTATGGAGGAGTATCAGCAAGCTTAGCTATGTTGGGAGATTTAATAATTTCTGAACCAAAAGCTCGCATTGGTTTTGCTGGCAAAAGAGTCATACAGGATACAGTAAAGGAAGAATTACCTGCAGATTTTCAGACCTCAGAAAAATTACTTGAAGCAGGCTTTATCGACAAAATTGTTAATCGAAAAGATCTTAGAGACTTCATTGAAAAAATGTTGATTATTTTGTCGTGAAAATATTTGTCAAAAATTTCCTTGGCGTTCTTATATTGTTGACAATTATTTACATCGTTTTCCTGGGCTTCAATATTTTTAAATTTTTAAATTCAAGCGATGATTTGATTTCAGTTAAGGATTACAAAAATACAATCGACGAGTACAAGGATAATGTATATGATATTTACTCAGAGCTTGAAGACATAAAAATTGTCAGTGAAAATAGCTCGATCAGGCTTAATTTTGATGGAACCCCAGTATCTTGGGTGCTAATCTTGAAACAAGATAAAGAAGCAAAAGAACTTGAAGCTATAAGAGAAGAGCTTTTGCAAAATGGGTTTAACTCTTTCATTTTTAATGAAATGCTTCATGTTGGACCTTATCTTAATAAAACTAAATTTGAGAAGGTTAGACAATTGCTCAAAGAGGAACTCGGTATAATTTCTGTCAATATAGAGCAATGGAATTAGCAACTTTTAGTGTTTTAGATATTGTTCTTGTAACTGGATTATTATTGCTTCTTTTTAGGGCTTACAAAAATGGGGCTTTAAATGAATTGGTTTATCTTTCTGTCGCCTCTTTGTATGTGTATGTTGTTTTAAATAATCTTAATGCAGTATTTAGCATCTTTGATGAGAATGGATTTGAATTTGCAAGATCATTATATAATGTATTTGTGTTGATCTTTGCTGTAGCTGGATTACCAATAATTAACTTCTTTTTGAGCTTATATGTTCCCAAGGTTAAGGGGAGCATTAATCTAATTTCAGGTTCATTGCTTACCGTATTTAGATATATGCTTTTAATGTTCTTCGTTTTACAAATATTTCCTTTTTTTAATGATTACGATATTGTTAATGAATCGTTTATTGTTAGGATATTTTCAACCTTTTTTTTGGGGATATTCATATACCTTTTTTAACTTATGTGTGGAATAGTTGGTGTTGTACAAAGTGAAGATTGCTTTACAGAGCTTTATGACAGCCTCCTTATGCTTCAACATCGTGGCCAAGATGCAGCGGGTATAACCATATGCGAAAATGATCACTTGCATTCAAGGCGAGCAAAAGGGCTTGTTCGAGAAGTTTTTAACCAACAACATTTTAATAGGCTCAAAGGTACATATGGCATAGGGCATGTAAGGTATCCAACTGCTGGAGCAAATTCAAAAGAATACGCCCAACCAATGTATGTAAATTCTCCTTATGGAATAGCGCTTGCACACAACGGAAACCTTTCAAATACTTCCGAGCTGGCTGAAGAATTGTTTCATGATGATTTGAGGCACATAACGACAAATTCTGATTCAGAGGTGCTTTTAAATATACTTGCTCATGAACTTTCAAAGTTTAAAGAGAACGACCCAAGCCCTGAAATATTTTTTAATGCTGTTACAAATACATTTCAAAGATGTATTGGAAGTATTAATGTTGTTTCAATAATTACTGATTTTGGTTTATTAGCATTCAGAGATAAAAATGGAATAAGACCTTTATCTCTTGGTTCAAGACTTAATTCAAAAGGCAGCAAAGACTTTATGATTGCATCTGAAAGTGCGGCATTTTCATCATCAAATTACAGTCTAGAGCGTGATATCCTGCCTGGCGAAGCAATTTTTATTACTTTTGAAGGAGAAATATTTTCTAAGCTATGCGTGGAGGAATCTAGATTATCTCCTTGCCTTTTTGAATATGTTTATTTTGCCAGACCCGATTCAATTATCGATCAAGTAAGTGTTTATGAAGCAAGACAAAATATGGGACGAAAACTGGGTGAGAAAATAAAAAAATGTATACCTCCAAACGAAATAGACGTTGTGATTCCTATCCCCGAGAGTTCGATTACATGTGGCACACTTGTTGCACAAGTTCTTGGAAAAGAAATTGCTTACGGATTTGTAAAAAATAGATACGTTGGCAGGACGTTTATAATGCCTGAGCAAGGTCTAAGAAGGCAATCGGTTAGAAGAAAATTAAATCCTATTGGAAAAGAATTTAAAGATAAAAACGTACTTTTGGTTGATGACTCAATTGTAAGGGGCACCACAATGAAAGAAATTGTTCAAATGGCTTATGATGCCGGCGCTAAAAAAGTCTCAGTTGCTTCTGCAGCAGCCAAGATATTGTTTCCAAATGTTTACGGCATAGATATGGCTGCAAAATCGGAATTAATTGCATCAGGAAAGTCTAATGAAGAAATAAAAACGTACTTGGGTTGCGATAATTTAGTTTATCAAGATTTAGAGGACTTAATTGCATCAGTGAAAGATTTGAATCCAAATCTAGATGATGTTGAAAGTTCAATATTTGATGGACATTATCTTACCGAAATTTCAGAAAGTTATCTTAACAATTTAGAGGAAGAAAGAGGTTCTAAGATTTGATCTCCTCTATGTTAAGGTGAGATATATCCAAACCTCGAACTTTTTTTAAGTAGTCTTCAATCTCGTTAAAATTCATATATCTAAAAACTTCTGAAGACATCGAGTTTAAATCTAGCATGTATTCGTTGTACTCATCTATACTTGGAATACGCCCAAGCAGTGAGGAGATTGCGGTAACTTCTGATGAGGCAAGGTACACATTCGCACCATCACCCATTCTGTTTGGAAAGTTTCTTGTAGAAGTTGATACCACAGTAGCATTTTCTTCAGTACGTGCTTGATTACCCATACATAGTGAACAGCCTGGTATTTCCAATCTTGCGTTAGCATTTTTAAATATTTCATAGTAACCCTCTTCAGTAAGCTGATGTTCATCCATTCTGGTTGGGGGAACTATCCATAGCTTTGATTTAGACTTTCCATATTTCTCAAGTAATTTTCCTGCAGCTCGAAAATGGCCTATATTTGTCATGCATGAGCCAATAAAACCTTCATCAACAATATCACCAGCAACTTTGCTTAAGGTCTTGATGTCATCAGGGTCATTAGGGCATGCAACTAGAGGTTCTGTAATTTCATCAAGAGGTATTTCTATAATTTCTGCGTACTCAGCCCCACGATCTGCCTCAAGCAGTATCGGTTCTTCGATCCATTTTTCCATTTCTCTTGCTCTTCTTTCTAATGTCTTTGGATCATGGTAGCCATCAGATATCATCCACCTTAACAGGGTTATATTTGATTTTAAATATTCAATAATTGGTTCTTTATCTAACTTGACTGTGCATCCAGATGCAGATCTTTCAGCGGAGGCATCAGAAAGTTCAAAGGCTTGCTCAATTTTCAGATTCGGAAGCCCCTCAATTTCAAGACATCTGCCTGAGAAAATGTTTTTTTTCGTTTTCTTGTCTAAAGTTAGTAGGCCTTTTTTAATTGCATAGTAAGGAATTGCATGGACTAAATCTCGAATAGTTATTCCTGGATTCATGCTTCCAGTAAACCTAACAAGTACAGATTCCGGCATTTCAATTGGCATTACTCCTAGGGTTGCGGCAAAAGCTACCATTCCAGAGCCTGCAGGGAAGCTTATCCCTATAGGAAAACGTGTATGACTGTCACCTCCAGTACCAACAGTATCCGGAAGGAGCATTCTGTTAAGCCATGAATGAATAATTCCATCCCCAGGCCTCAAAGAAACGCCACCTCGATTAATAAAAAAATCAGGTAAAGTTCTATGTGTATCTAAATCTACTGGTTTTGGATATGCTGCTGTATGGCAAAAAGATTGCATTACCAGATCAGATGAGAACCCTAGGCATGCAAGTTCCTTTAGCTCATCTCTTGTCATCGGTCCAGTAGTGTCTTGTGAACCAACTGTTGTCATTCGAGGCTCACAGTATTCTCCTGCTTTTACACCCTCTGTGCCGCATGCTTTTCCAACCATCTTCTGAGCTAATGTAAAATTAGTGCTAATCAAACTACTCTCTCCATATCTTCGAAATTTATCTGAGGGTGGTAACTGTAGTTTTTCCCTAGTTTTATCTGTTAGCTGTCGGCCGATGATTAAATTTATTCTACCGCCAGCTTTAACTTCATCAAAAATAACATCACTACCAAGCTTAAATTCTGATATTTTTGATCCTGAGACCTTATCTTTGATAATTCCATTGTAAGGTTCAAGGACAATATCTTGTCCGTGTTCAAGTTGATCAATATCCAGTTCAAGTGGAAGAGCGCCTGAATCCTGTAGAGTATTGTAAAAAATAGGTGCAATTTTCCCACCAAAGCAAAAACCACCAGTTCTCTTAGCAGGAATGTATGGGATGTTTGACCCCATGTGCCATAAGAGAGAATTTACAGCAGATTTTCTTGAAGAGCCTGTACCCACAACATCGCCAACAAATACTAATTGTGTGTTATCTTTTTTTAAAGCCTCTAGCTCGGCCAGCGGATTTTTTATATTCTCAGAAAATTTTAAGAAGGCTTGCGCATGTAGTGGAATATCAGGCCTTGACCATGCTTCTTTGGCTGGAGAAAAATCATCGGTATTGGTCTCCCCATTAACTTTAAAAACTTTGAGATTTATTTGCCCTGGTAAATTAGCTCTCTTTTCAAACCATTTTGCATCAGACCATGAGTCTACTACAGCTTGGGCAAATTGATTCTTTTTCCTCAGTTCAAAGATTTCGTTAAAAGAATCATAAACTAAAAACATATTTTCAAGAGCTTTTGTCACATCTCTTTGGTAGTCACTTTTTTTAAGCAGCTCAACCAGAACCTCAACAGAGTACCCTCCCAACATTGTTCCCAGCAAAAATATCGAATGCTGAGGGCTTATTAAGTCTGAACTTATTTTATTTAGTGCTATATCTTTCAAAAAAGCTGCCTTAATAAATGAGGCTTCATCTACACCAGGAGGAACTTCATTTTCAATAAGTATCAAATCTTTTTCTGTTGCTTTATTGGTTTCAAATGCTTTTACAATCTCTTCAGTTTGATTCACATTCAAGGGAAGTGGAGGAAGTTTTTGCTCTTCACGAGTTTTTTTCTCTTTATAGTAATCTTGAAGCATTTTTCTTTTAAAATTTGCCCATAATTCTACATCTAAGTTAATGTAATAGAAATAATGAAAAGAGATTATCTGAAAAAAACTCCCTGCATTGGTATATGTTCTACTACCTATGGTGATCAAATTTGTCGAGGGTGCAAAAGATTCGCACATGAAGTTACTGGTTGGGTTAAATATGGTGATGCTGAAAAAGATATCGTCAACAAACGATTAGAACAATTCAAAACCACCATTCTTCAAGAAAAATTCGAAATTATAGACGCTGAAAAATTTAAAGAATTTCTTCGAGATGCAAAGATTCTTTTCAATCAGGAGCTAAATCCCATTTGTTGGATCTTTGATTTGCTTAGAGCCTCCTCTCATGATGATCTTAACCTTGAGAGTTTTGGAATTAAAGTCACAGAGCAATTTTCTGACCACACTCTATTGGAACTTAAAGATTTGATTAATAGAGAGTTTTTTGACCTCTCTGTTGCTCACTATGATAGATATATCAACAACAGTTTCACTTAGTATTTGGAATTTCACTAATTTTAGTAGTATATCTTTTTGACTTTATTTCTCGTTTCATTCTCCAAGTATTTCTAAAACCTTGAATGCCAAAAGATGCCCTAGATATTTCTTTAAGATTTATCTCATCTACAATCTGCATTAAATTTTCACTTTTTATACTATCTTGTGATTTACCAAATAGATTCATTTGATAACCGAAACTATCAGTAAAATTGCTTAATAAAACGCCTGCTTTTGAGTAGGTGTAACCCTCTCTGTAAATATTTTCCAGTATTTGATTAGCGCTTTTTATAATAATTCTAGAATCGTTTGTAGGATGAACTAATTCTATAAATTTTGATGCATATATCTGCCTTACCTTTTCATTAAAAGGATTTGACCTAATAAATGCAGTTACTGTGCGGCATTTTTGATTTTCAAATCTTAGCTTTTCTGCTGCTCGTCCAGCATGAAAGCTAATAGCTTCCCTCAACACTCTCTTCGCTCTTATTGAGCGGCCAAAGCTTCTACTAACCATAATCTGCTTTTTAGGTTCCAACATATTTTCTGAACCTATACAAGCTTGACCTCGGAGCTCTCTAATAGTTCTTTCTAAAACTACACTAAAGTTATTGCCTGAGAGGCGCGGATTAAAGTTTCTTAACTCTAGCGCATTATCTATGCCAATATCTTTTAAATTTTTTTCCATTCTTTTGCCAATGCCCCAGATTTTTTCTGTATTTATATTCTTTAAGAAGTGCTTTATTGTGTTTTCATCTTTTAATATCACTACGCCTTCGAAACGGCTATCATCCTTTGCCATTTTATTTGCAAGTTTGGCTAATGTTTTAGTAGGGGCGATACCTATGCTTACCGGAATACCAATCCATTCCCTTAACCTTCGTTTGCAGTCAAATGCAAACCTTACTAAGTCAATATTTTTCTCATAAGACTTTAGATTTAGGAAGGCCTCATCAATGCTATATATATCTATTTCAGGGCATGACTCCATCAGTATATTCATGACCCTATTTGAGATATCTGCATAAAGTTCATAATTTGAGGAGAAAACAACACCTCCATTATTTAGATAGTTATTTTTTACTTCATGCCATGGCTGTCCCATTATGAGTCCCATTTTTTTTGCCTCAGGGGATCTGGCAATTACACAGCCATCGTTATTGCTCAACACAACAACAGGCTTGTTTTTCAGATCTGGTCTAAATATTTTTTCACATGAAGCATAGAAGCTATTGCAGTCAACTAAGGCAAACATCAGTACATATTGATTGATGAAGTGACAACTCCAAGAATCTCGAAATCTAATACCTGTTCTATATCAATAGATCTATTTTTATGACAATTGGTAACAAGTAATTTCTTCTCGGTAATCATGATTTCTCTGCACAAAAACTCGCCCTCAACACAGGCCACGATAATATCACCATTCTTGGCTTTTAAGCTCCTATCTATAACCAGTATGGCATTATGTTTGATACCAGATAGGAGCATATCATTGCCTTTGAAGCGCATCAGAAATGTAGAGCTTGATCTTTGAATTAGTAGCTCGTTCATGTTTATAGGGTTTTCTACATAGTCTCCAGCTGGGCTAGGAAAACCAGAATGCTTTTGCTTTTTGTGGAGAAAGTTATCCTCACCCTTCTTAACTGGAATCATAAAAATACTGTATATATATACAGTATATTACATTACTTTTTCAGATTAGAAAAGACTTTAGCTCAAAGTGAGTTTGGTCGTATTCAAACACCCAACCTTCATCCTCCCAACTACCTAAGACAACTTTTGTTGAGCCATTAACAGCCTGGCTAACCTCCGGCCTATGGGTATGACCATGGACGAGAATATCGGCTTTGTGGGCAATAATGGCGTTGGAAATCGCATCGGGATTTGAATCCATAATATTTTCTGGTTTGTTGCTGCTTTTTTCAATGCTCTCAGCACGAAGGTCTTGAGCGTATTTAATCCGCTCTTTCAGAGGTTTTTGTAAGAACTTTTTTTGCCAAGCCTTTGATCGTAGTTCTTTTTTTAGATTTTGATATTCGATGTCATCTGTGCAAAAGGTATCACCATGTGCAATTAAGATACGATGATCATTTTTTTGTATCAATGTCTTATCTTTGAGGATTTGTACGCCAGTATCCTCCTCAAATTTTTGGCCAATGAGAAAATCTCTATTGCCATGTAAGAAAAAAATTTTAAGATTATTTTTAGTTGCAGTTTTAAGTTGACGTTTGATTTCAAGATTGACTAGCTCATCGTCATCATCACCAACCCAGTATTCAAAAAAATCACCCAAAATATAAAGAGCTGTATATTTTTCTTGAGCGGATTCAAGAAAATCAAAGAAAGCAAATGTTTTTTTATTTTCAATTGGTTCAAGGTGTAAGTCAGATATGAAGGCCACAGACATGTTTTCATCATAAACTTTTTTAAAATTATGACCAAATAAGATATAGCTCACTTTGGTGTGAGCGATTTGTAATTTTTTTTGGAACCTATCTTAGACTAATTTTATTTCACCAACAGCCATTCTGCCTTTGTGTTCCTCAACTGTAAATTCAACATTATCATTTTCTTCTAATGTTTCTAGACCGCATTTCTGCAGTGAGCTGATG
>OZSS01000101.1_pt1 | contig 36539 bp, 31 predicted proteins | sample 1779911 | NCBI WGS metagenome assembly OZSS01 (sample SAMEA2603589, study PRJEB24840) | metagenome | biome: Water; feature: Photic zone; material: Seawater sample | place: Mediterranean Sea | collected 2013-11-12 | depth 10 m
TGACCACATAATTATAAGCACGCATATCACCAAGCAAACGAACAAAGCTTCGTTCGTTGAACTTAATAAATTCTTTTGCTAGGCGAACTTCATGAATATCAGATCTCGGTAAATATTCTTTGATAAATTGATCACCAGGTACCCCTATAATATGTTCTTCAATTAAAGTATCTCCCCAGATCAAAAAGTTAATGGCATTCGGTGAGAGTAGCTCTTCGAGCTCAAGACCGTAGACTCGTGAGGCATCTGCTTTCTTAATATAGAAATAATCATGATTGTCGTTGAATTGATTGACTACCCGAACTCGCATCGGTCGTGTATTTCCAAAAGTGCATAAATCCACTCGATCGATATAAAGATTTTTTAAGACTGATTCCTGTCCTTCTGATCGTAATTGAACGTAGATACGCTTGAGTGCTTCATATAAATCTTTTCCTCGATGTTGGTCAAAAAGTAAGGTCTGCCACAAAGTATCGTCGCCAAATTCATTAATCAAGGGGAAGGAATCTTCATACTCTAATAGATCCTCATAAACTAGAGGTAATTCTAAATATCTTCTATGGGCACTGAGATAATCCCGAAATGAATCATTGATTGGGAAAAATTGTTTACGTTTCTGTGCGATATTTTTGGTCATATTTCGATTATTTGAAAAATAGTTTAAAATAGGGTTGAATGAAAGCGCGAATTTTAAGAGTCTTTAATCGGCTGGGTCCTATGCAATATTGGATCTGCAAACCCCGTCAGGCCTGGAAGGGAGCAGCGGTAGCAATTTTCATATGTGCCGTAGGGTGCCTAGCCACTTTTTACATATTTCCACTTCTTTCTTCATTCATTTAATCATATTATGACAAATCAGGCTTATCAAGTGATTGCTCGGCGTTGGCGACCCAAACAATTTGATGAGCTTGTGGGTCAAGATCATATCGTTAAAACGCTGACTAATGCTATTGAATCCAATCGAATTGCTCATGCTTATCTATTTGTTGGCCCACGTGGTACGGGAAAGACTAGTACGGCTCGTTTATTTGCTAAAGCCTTGAATGCAGAAGGTGGACCAAGTGTCATGGTGAATAATGACAGTGAAGTCAGTCAAAGTATTATGAATGGCTCTTGTATGGATGTGATCGAAATTGATGGGGCTTCAAATAATAGCGTTGATCAAATACGAAGCCTTAGGGAAGAGTGTCAATATGCACCTGCCCAGTGTAGTTTTAAAATTTATATTATTGATGAGGTGCATATGCTTTCGACTGCTGCATTCAATGCATTGCTGAAAACTTTAGAAGAGCCTCCAGAACATGTGAAATTTTTCTTCGCTACAACGGAAGCACATAAGGTACTCCCGACTATTGTTTCGCGTTGTCAACGATTTGAGTTTCGACCGATTTCTGAGGCAGTGATTGCTGAAAAGCTTAAAATCATTATCAAAGCCGAAGGAATTGAAGTAGAAGCAAAGGCTCTTGATGCCATTGCACGCTTGGCCAATGGTGGCATGCGTGATGCCCAATCAATTTTAGACCAGATGATTTCTTTTTGCGGAAAATCAATTAAAGAATCAGATGTTTTAGATGTTTACGGATTAGTGGGGATCGATGAAGTTAAGGGCATTGCTCAAGAGATGGCGGCTTTGGAATTCACCAAAATTATAGATCGTGTGAATCGCTATGTTTCTGAAGGGCGTGATCTGATCCGCGTGCATCATGATTTAATGGCTTATATTCGTTCCGTTTTACTAGATGCTATTCAAAATAAGGGTAAGACATCGCTTCTCGAAGTAGAAATGACAACGGCTTCTCTGATGCGTATGAGTGAAACTCTTCAGAAAGGTGAACCCAGTATCCGTGCAGGTCTTTCCGAACAATCGAATTTTGAAATTATTTTACTCAAGGCAGCTGAAGAATCTCGCTCTTTAGAGCTTGATAGCTTGATTGAAACCATCGTTGCTTCGGAAAAAAGTGGCGAAAAAAAAAAGCATGGATAGCGCCTAGTTTCCCTAAGACATTAGCAACTAGCTACGAAGAAGATACTTTGGAGGTAGGAGGGGTTGAAGCTCTCGATACAAATACAAGTCTAGCAGTCGCTGAAATAGAGAAGGACTCCACTGTCGATGATTCGTCAGTATCTTTTCCATCTGAGGTTAGTTCTAAATCAGATCAAGTGAAAGAAATGGAAGGGCAAAGCTACACTACTTCAAATGAGCTTGATGATATGATAAATGAAAGCCCAGAAATCATGCTCGAAGATTTAGCAATTGAGTCCTTAGATATCGAAGATAAAAAATCTTTAAGTATTGAACAAGCCCAAGAATTAATACCTCAAGAGGCTTTAAAACTCTTAAAAGAAAAGTTTAATGGTCATTTAGAAAATTGCCGTTCTATTCAAGATTTCGATCGATTGATTTAAGAAATTGAAACGAATCTTTCAACAGGGTTTACATAAACTCGTTTTGGTTTAAACTAAAAATATGAAGCTGTTTGTATTTTTATCCTTTTTGGCTATTTTTATATCAATGGTTTACGTTCAGGCAGATAGTAACAGTAGTAATAGTCAAAGTAATGAAAATGAAGCTGTAAAGATTACAGATCTACAGTCCTGTGTTTCTGCTTGTGGACTACCCTCAGATTTAGATTTTTCCGATCGTGCTTTTCCAATTGAACGAAGTGACGAAGAGTGGAGAACTTTGCTCTCAGAGATTTCTTACCAAGTAGCGAGAAAGCATATAACAGAACCTCCATTTCAAAATCCTTATTTCGATAATAAGGACTTAGGTTACTATGCGTGTGTGGGTTGTGAAGCTCCTTTATTTTCTAGTTTAGATAAATATGATTCAGGAACTGGTTGGCCTAGCTTTTCTCTAGCGATTGATGACAGGCTAGTCGCTCAACAAGTTGATAATAGTTTTGGCATGCGACGAATTGAAGTCCACTGTGCTTTGTGTGGAAGCCATCAAGGTCATCTTTTCCCTGATGGCCCAAAGCCAAACTTCACCCGATTTTGTATCAATTCTGCTTCCTTAAAGTTCATTCCGTCAGTTTCAAAAGCCAAACTCAGGTCAGCAATTTTAGATTGGTATAAGACCGAAAAAAACCTGACTCGATAAGACAGGCTTTTTCAAAAGTACTGTTAAAGTAATTTGTGGTTTAGTCGGTGGCTTCTTCTTCCGTCATTACGACCTTAGAGATTCCAATCAGTGTATCTTTATCTGTTAGGTTCACCAGCTTCACTCCAGAAGTAGCTCTTCCTGAGATTCTCACATCTTTGATTGGACTGCGTACCGCTTGTCCATTTTTCGTAAACATCATGATTTCATCTGAATCAACTACCGATAATACACCCGCAATCTTTTCAGTTTTCATAGCAATGATACCTGTTCCACCTCGAGATTGTTGACGATAATCATCAAAGGAAGTTCGCTTGCCTAAGCCGTTGGCTCCTGCCGCAAGAAGCGTTGCTTCTGGATTGACGATTTCAATGGCTACGACTTCATCGCTATCTGATTTTAATTTAATGCCTCGAACACCTCTAGTCGCTCGTCCTTGATCCCGTAATTGCGTTTCAGCAAATCGAATCGATTGAGCATTCTGGGTGATTAAAACAATCTCATCTTCGCCCTGAGTTAAACGAGCACCGATTAAATCATCATTATCATCAATATTGATTCCAATGATCCCACCTTTTCTGAAATTGCGGAAGTCAGAAAGTTTTGTCTTTTTCACCACGCCATTCTTAGTTGCTAAAACAATCGACTCATTCGTTTCATCGAAGCCTTTGACGCATATCATCGCAGCTATCTTTTCGGTCTCTTGTATTTCTAAGATATTGGAAATTGAACGGCCTTTTGCGGTACGTGATCCTTCAGGGAAGTGATACACTTTTTCCACATACACTCGTCCGCTATTCATGAAGCACATTATGTAGTCATGGGTTGAGGCTGTAAATAGGTGTTCAACAAAGTCGTCTTCGTATTGCCCTGAACCTATAACACCTTTACCGCCTCTCTTTTGGGAGCGATAAGCATCTAATGTGGTTCGCTTAATGAATCCCTTGTGGCTTACAGTGATCATGCAACCTTCATTAGGAATCAAATCCTCCATTGAGATGTCACCATCAATATTGAGGATTTCAGAACGACGAGGGTTGCCGTATTTTTCCTTCATCACTAATAGCTCATCTTTGATTACATTGAGCAGTTCTTGCTCATTATTTAAAATAGATTTTAGCTCTTCGATTTCTGTCATTAATTTGAGGTATTCATCTTCGATCTTATCTCGTTCAAGCCCGGTCAATTGATAAAGTCTTAATTCTAAAATCGCATTGATTTGTGCTTCGGATACTGGATATTTTTCTTTCAGCTTATTTTTGGCTTCTTCTCGATTTTTTGATGCGCGTATAAGTTTTACAAAATCATCTAAGTTATCCAGTGCGATTCGGTAGCCTTCTAAAATATGTGCTCTTGCTTCAGCTTTCTTTAATCTAAATTCAGTTCGTCTGTAGATGACATCTCTTCGGTGATCAATATAGCAATTGAGCATTTCTTTGATGTTCATTTGCTTTGGACGACGATTGTCGAGTGCAAGTAATATGACCCCAAATGAGCTTTCAAGCGGAGTCATTTTGTAGAGTTGATTGACAATCACCCGTGGAATTGCTCCTCGTTTGAGTTCGATAACAATACGTGTTTCTTCGGTTGATTCATCACGTAAATCAGAAATACCATCAATCGCTTTAGTCGTGATTAATTCAGCGATTCTCATGACTAGTGAGGCACGATTTACATTATAAGGAATCGCAGAAATAATAATTTCCTCTTTGCCATTGGTCTCGATGACATCTGCAATGCCTCGTGTACGAACGATGCCTCGGCCTGTCTTTAGATAGCTCTCGATACCGCTTTTTCCATGAATGAATCCTCCACCTGGAAAATCGGGACCTGGTATAAGTTCAATCAAAGAATCTAAATCGATATGTGGATTGTCGATAATTGCACAGCTTGCATCGATCAGTTCATTCAAATTATGAGGAGGTATATTTGTAGTCATACCTACCGCAATACCCGTTGAACCATTCATTAATAAATTGGGTAGGGCCGCGGGCAAGACAGAGGGCTCAGTAATGCTTTCCTTATAATTAGGAACAAAATTTACGGTGTCCTCATCAATATCTTTAAGTAAATCTTCGGCGATATTTTCTAGTTTACACTCAGTATATCGATAGGCTGCAGCAGAATCACCATCAATGGAACCAAAGTTTCCTTGAGGAATAATTAATGGGTAGCGCATGACCCATTTTTGGGCTAATCGTACAAGCGTATCATAAACTGAACTGTCACCATGTGGGTGATAATTTTTCAAAACTTCACCGACCACACCCGCGCATTTATCAAAAGGGCGATTATGAAGGAGTCCTTCTCGTAACATCGCGTATAGGATACGCCTTTGTACAGGTTTAAGTCCATCACGAGCATCGGGTAGGGCACGACTGACAATAACCGACATTGAATAATCAATGTAGGCAGATTGCATGATGTCGGAAATGGAAGTTCCGGCTTCGTTATTACTGATTAAATTAGTATCGTTTTCTTGGTCTGACATAATGGTTTATGTTTAAAAGTGTGAGTACAGTTAGCAGGAGGGTTATACGTCCAAGTGGGCAACATTTAGAGCGTTATCTTCAATGAAAGCTCTACGTGAAGGAACGTCTTCGCCCATCAGCATAGTAAAGACAGCATCCGCATGGGCGGCATCTTCAATGGTTACTTTCAGCAATTTGCGCGTGCTTGGATCCATTGTTGTCTCAAAAAGTTGCTTAGGATTCATTTCTCCAAGACCTTTGTAACGTTGAATAGTTAAGCCACGTTTGCCGATTCTTCGTATCGCATCGATCAATTCAATAATTGTGCAGAGTTCTACAATGTTTTCCTTTTTCTCATCACCCTTGTTCTCAATTAGGTGATAACGCGCCTCTTCGGTCGGAGAAAATTGTTTAATATCAATACCAAAATTCGCCAATTCTTTGAGCAGTTTACTCATTTCTGTAGATTCATAAATTTCATGCAGTGAAATCCGTTGTTGTACCTGTAAGCCTTCTTTGTTTGTGACTTCCTTTATGATTGCCCCTGAAGAATCTCCTTCACTTAAGTCGTACTCTTGGTGGAAGGAAGCTCTTTCTTCATCACCTCTTAAAAAGTTAAAAGACTCCTTATTTCCAGTACGGACGCGCACAAGATATCTTGGTAGAGTGTGATCGTCTGGATTATGTTGATCGAGGTATTCGGCTAGGTTACAACCATAGCGGGATACTCCTTTTCCGACCATTTCAAGTCGTGATAAGATCTCCACAACTTTATCAATTGATTCACTGCCTAACTCTTTATCGTCTCTTAGTCGTCTAAAGGTGACATCTTCACTACCGAGCTCAATAAGGATACGGTTCAGTTGTGGGTCATTATCTATATATTGCTCTCTACGTTTGCGCTTTATTTTATATAGCGGCGGCTGGGCAATATAAACATATCCTGCTTCGATCAGTCCTTTGAGTTGCCTGAATAAAAAGGTTAAAAGTAAGGTTCGAATGTGTGCTCCATCCACATCAGCATCGGTCATTAAAATGATTTTATGATATCGGGCTTTTTCTAAATTAAAAGCACCTTCACCTTCTTCACCGATTCCTGTGCCCACAGCTGTTATCAGACTTCGGATTTCATTATTTGCCAGTACTTTATCTAATCGCGCTTTTTCTACATTTAATAATTTACCGCGAATAGGAAGGATTGCTTGAGTAGCACGGTCACGTCCTTGTTTGGCCGAACCACCAGCAGAATCACCCTCTACAATGTATATTTCAGAAACAGCAGGGTCTTTCGAAGAGCAATCGGCTAGTTTACCTGGCAAACCGCCTCCAGAGAGGGCCCCTTTACGTACGGTTTCACGAGCTTTTCTTGCTGCTTCTCTCGCACGAGCTGCATTCAAGCATTTGTCGATAAGACGTTTCGCTATCTGTGGCTGTGTTTCAAAATAATATTTTAATTCTTCGCCAGTAATCTTCTGAACTATACCATCGACTTCACCATTGGACAATTTGGTCTTGGTCTGTCCTTCAAAACGAGGTTCCGGCACTTTGACAGAGATAACGGCAGTCAATCCTTCTCTTGAATCATCACCTGATAGATTCGGGTCTTTATCTTTAAGTAAATTATTTTGTTTAGCGTAGTTATTAATAACACGGGTTAGAGCAGTTCTGAAGCCTGATAGATGCGTGCCGCCCTCAATATTAAAGATCGAATTCGCGTAAGCATAAATCTGATCATTATAACTATCATTATATTGTAGTGCGATATCCACCACAATATCAGTATCTATATCAGGATTTGGGCAGGGGGCAGATCCGCTAATTTTAATCGGCTCATCGTGGAGTACATTTTTATTCTCATTGAGAAAAGTTACATATTCTGCAATTCCATCTTTAAAGATAAAGCTTTCCGTTTTGTTGATACGTTCATCGACAAAAATGATTTCAATTCCAGGATTTAAAAATGCCAGTTCTCTTAAGCGTTTAGCCAAAAGTTCAAACTTAAATTCACGAGTGGTCAGGAAAATTTGAGGATCAGGGGAAAAAGCAATTCGTGTACCTGTCAGTTTGGTATCACCAATAATCTTCATCTTTGAAGTCGTGATCCCTCGCGAAAATTCCATTTTATGTACTTTGCTATCTCGTTTGACCTCAACTTCAAACCATTCTGAAACAGCATTCACACATTTCGCTCCAACTCCGTGCAAGCCCCCAGAGACTTGATAAGCACCTTTTCCGAATTTACCTCCAGCATGTAGGTTGGTCATAACCAATTCCAATGCGGGTATTTGATATTTTGGATGAATGTCTACGGGAATACCACGACCATCATCTTCAATTGAGCAGGAGCCGTCATTATGAATGCTCACTGTAATTTTGGAACAATGCCCAGCGAGTGCTTCATCGATTGAGTTATCAACGATTTCAAAAACACAGTGATGGAGTCCTCGCTCATTGGTATCTCCAATGTACATATCGGGTCTTTTTCTTACCCCTTCTAAACCCTCTAATTTTTCAATTTTTGATGAGTCGTAAACTTCGCTATTTTTATTTTCAGATGCTGTATCTGGATTTTGTGAGGGTAATTTTTTCTTGTCTGACATTGAGGTAAAATAAAACCCATTTTTTGTCTTCATGGCTACAAAAATTTTACCTTTTTTGTACTTTATTTTTCTCATTTAAAGGAGTTTACATCATTTCAAGATAGCTTTTACTGATGTCTGTAACTATTTAGCTATAAAGTGTGAAAATTTCCCGAAAATTAGAGTATGCTTGTCGAGTGTTGGCCCAGTTAGGTCGTCACCAAGAGGCTATTTCTATGGTGCATATTGATCGTCTCGCTCAGGCGGAATCTATTCCTTCAAATTATTTGGTGCAAATTCTTAATGAGTTACGTACAAAAGGTCTGATTAGCAGTAAACGAGGCAAGCAGGGGGGTTATGCTTTAGCTAAAAACCCAGAGCAAATTACACTTTTAACCATAGTTGAAGCAGTCGATGCAGAATTGCTTAAAGTCTCGTACGATTCAGTCGGCGAATCAGGTGCTAAAGTTTCAGAAACCTGGGACGGTGTGCGAGTGAAGCTAGTTGATTATTTAAGCGAAATCACACTGGATTCAATTATCGAGAAAAACGATAGCAAGATGTACTATATTTAGTCGCGCTTTTTTGCTTGGTATCTGCTTCTATTGAACCCCAGCTTAAAATTCCCAAATTATGGGAATGAAAACTGTAGCCACAACAAAGCATATTATATTTAAAGGTAGCCCAATTTTAGTGAAATCGGTGAAGCGATAGCCCCCTGCGCCATAAACATAGGTGTTGGTTTGATATCCAATGGGAGTAGCGAAACTTGCTGAGGATGCGATACAGGTTGCGATGACAAAGGGCCGTGGATCTAAGCCTAGGTTCATGGCTAAACTTATCGCAATCGGAATCATCAAAGCTACGGCTGCGTTGTTCGATAGAAATTCAGTAAAAGCAGAGGTGATCAAATAAACCACAGCGAGTAAAATTATTGGCTGTAAGGCAATCGGTGCAAAGGTAAAGACGCAATTAGCAATACCTTCAGCTATCAAATTACTGGCTCCTGTAGAGGTCATTGCCTGACCGAGTGCAAGCATTCCAAAGATTATAGAAAGAATTGGCCAATGGACGGATTGATAAGCTTCACTTGGCTCTAGGCATCTAGAAATGAGTAAGACACTCACGCCGAAGATTACAGCGGCTACAATCGGTATCACGTGAAACGATGCAAGTAATACTATACCCAGTATCGTAAGGACAGAAATCGATTGTTTAAAGCGACTCGGTGGTTTTTTCTCTTTGTGTATACGATCGAGTATAATAATTTGGTCACTTGACTCTAAGTTCTCTACCGCATCAACAGAGCCCATAAGTAAGAGTGTATCGCCTTCCTGAAGACGCACTTCATTTAAGCTGTCTCTTAGGTTGATCCCCTTACGGTGAATCGCTAAAAGTACCATGCGAAACTGCTGGCGAAAGTTAATCTCTTCGAGTGTTTTACCAATAAATTGAGCATGGGGTGCAACGATACCTTCGATCACTAGTCCTTCATTGCTAGAGATGATGCCCAGACAATTTTCAAATTCTTCAGGCAGTTGGAATGAATTGGCATTACTGTTTCCGTTCATTTGAGTCGGCCGGCAGGCAAGGAGTAAGCGGTCGCCCTCACGAAGCTCGATTTCATTCAGCTTGCCTTTTAAAACAACACCACGACGAATGATTTCGATTAAGCGAATACTGCGATGTTTTGCTAAGCCTGAGTCATTCGCATTTGAGCCAATAAAATCTGAATTGGGCCGCACAAACACCTCGGTAATAAATTCCTTACGTTCATTTTCAGAAAGAATTGCGGTCAAAGTTTCTCGATTTGGTAATAAGCGATTGCCAAAGAAAACAAGGAAGATCGTTCCAGCAAATACAAGAGGAAGCCCAATGGATGCCAGTTCAAACATTCCAATAGGGTCATATCCTGATTGGGTTAAGATTCCACTTGCGAGCAAGTTGGTACTTGTGCCAATCAAGGTACAGGTCCCCCCTAAAATCGATGCATAAGAAAGCGGGATCAATAATTTTGACGAAGCAATATTCATGCTCTTAGCCAAAGTTAAAATTACTGGCATGAGTACAATAACAACTGGTGTATTATTTATAAAAGCAGAGGCTGCTGCCACACCCAATACCATCACGAAAAGAAATCGTTTATAAGATAGCTTTGAAAGCTTCCCTAGGTATTCAGTGATTCCTTTAATCACACCTGTTTTTTCTAAAGCAGTACTAACGATAAACATACCGGCAATTGTAATCGGGGCAGGGTGAGCAAACACTCCTAAAGTCGCCTCCAAGCTAGGCAGTGTGTTCACTCCAGTGATCATACTGACAAACACCAATATGCCTAAGACCGTAAGTGCAGTTAGATCAGGGCTGATTCGCTCATGAATAAAACTGTAAATCGATAGCCCTAAGAGGCTAAATACAAAGTAAATTTCCCAAGTCATTAAGCGTTTCCCTAAGCTAGGTCATTCTCTTCATTTTTTGCCCAGTGATAGAAGCAAAGCCCTAAAAGCGTTAAAGAAAATGCCATATTGATAACTTTCATAATAATACCTCCTAGAATTTGATCATTAAGCGGGTCAAGGTCAATTATTCTTGGTGCCCATGCATAGGTTGGATAAATGGCTTCTCCTGCAAAGGTCAGAAAAGCAAATACGGGTAGTTGTCCAACCATCAGCAGGAAAATAGTAATCAAGCGAATAGGAAAGCTTCGTCTAGGCACTAACTTAGACAGAGTCATAAAGGGCCAAAGCATTAATATACCCAAAGTGAACACAGTAAAATGTTCTAGGATGTGGATACGTTTATCAATTAGTGCCAATTCATAGAGCGTAGGAATATGCCAAAGGGTAAAAACAAAGGTGAACAAAAGCCCTCCACACACTGGGTTGGTTAACAAACGAAGTAAGGGCGTGAGCTTTAAATATTTGATCAAGGCATCAATCAGCCAAGCAGGCATTCCGTAAATGAGTAAAGTCGGAGCGACGTAGATCAAGAGCATATGTTGCACCATGTGGGCACTGAATAAAAAAAGTTCAGCAATCGAATCTAAAGGAGAGCCCACCGCAATGTAGATAATAATTAGACCTAAATAAAAACGGATTGAAGCGCCTAAAGGAAAAGCTTCTTCTGGAGCAATACGTGAACGCATCGGCCCAGCTGCGATAGCATAGGCCCAACCGACAAATAATATCGATAATAATAGAAAGGGTTCAGTGTGCCAATGGAGCTGCATAACTTTTAGTATATGGGGATTATTTTAAATGCAATCCTCTCCTTGAACTAGTCAATCCCAGGAGTCTCAATAAAGCAAAGCTCTATCGACCTGGAATTTCTTGAGGCGCCACCATGTCGCCACCCAGTAAAAAGAGTAGAGCGGTATAAGTACCAAAGGCAATGATCATGCCTGTACCAAAAGCCATTGTCAGAATCAATTTATCATAAATCAGGTGCATGAACCATGCAACGACCCCAACAAATTTAAATAAAGACAAGGAAATCAAAACCGTAAAAATCAATGTCGTAGGAAAAGGAAGGTATACCAAAACCAACTCAATACCAGTAACAGCCGCAAGAATCAGAGCCAAATTCACAAAGGCATAATAGCGATTATTTTCCGCTTTAAGTACCTCTAGTTCAGACATGTGTTCCGTATCAGACATAACTTTTTAATTATACGATAAATTCTATTAAATATACCACGGTAAAGATAACGATCCAAACAATATCGACAAAGTGCCAATACAATCCTGCAATCTCCACATCAATCGCATTTTTATGAGCTTCCATTTTACCGCTTTGTGAATAAAAAAGCATGGAAATTAACCAAAACACACCCACCGCAACGTGTACACCATGAGTACCCGTCATCAAATAAAAGGTAGAGCCAAAGGTTCCAGTGTCCAAGGTTAAGCCTTCATGGTAAAAGTGAGCAAATTCATAGACCTGACAACCAAGGAAGATCAAGCCAAAGAAAATCACGCCTACCACATTTCTGCGAAAACTCTTCATTTCTCCTTTGTGCATCGCCGAGACGGATAGAGCCATTAAGAATGAACTCATCAAAAGAATGAAGGTGGAGAAAGAGGTTAATTCTAAGCTGAATAACTGAGTGGGGTTAAATTCCTCAGGATAAAGCTTGCGATAAATTAAATGCGTAGAAATCAGTGTTCCGAAAAACATGCAGTCAGACCCAAGGAAAAGCCACATTAACAGTTTCTTATTTTTCACCATCAAGCCGTGGTGACCATCATCAAGGGATTCAGTTTGACTCATAAATTTTTGTTAAATCAAAAAATTAATTAGTTTCTTTTTTAGGATGTAAGTGATAGCCACCCGGTCCTTCAAGCGCCCATAATGAAATTCCTAAGGCAATAATGACAAGCCCTAAAATCGCCGCATAGCCCGCATAGGGAACACCTGCTTGCATCAACGATAATCCGAGTCCCAAAGGAATAAATCCTGCGGATGCAACCATCGGCATCCAGGACTGACTTGGCATGTGAATACCATGACTCTCATCGACTTCGCCAAGCTTACGATTTTCTGGTCCATACTTGTCTGCCCAATAAGCATCTCGCGCATTGATCACAGGAGTCGCAGCAAAATTGTATACCTTAGGTGGAGAGCTTGTCGCCCATTCTAGAGTTCTTGCATCCCAAGGGTCATTGCCCGCCAATTTCTTGGAACGGAAACAGCGAATCATATCCACCAATAATAATACAACACCAAAGGCTAAAATATAAGACCCAATCGTACACACCATATTATAGCTTTCCCAACCAAAGCCCGCTAGATAAGTATGTGTTCTTCTAGGTTGTCCTAAGAGACCTAAGAAGTGCATAGGGAAGAAAGTAATATTTAATCCTACAACGGTGAAGATACCGACCCAGATATTAAGGTTACCTTGCCACATCTTACCAATCATCTTCGGAAGCCAGTAATAGATTCCAGAAATGATCGCCAATAAAATTCCGCCAATCGCAACGTAGTGGAAGTGAGCAATCACAAAGTAACTATCTTGTTGTTGAGCATCTGCAGGAGCAGAAGAGTGCATGATTCCAGAAAAGCCACCCATCATAAACATCCATACAAAGCCTACAGCAAAAATCATCGGAGCATGGAAACGAATGTGTCCACCCCAAAGCGTTCCCACCCAATTAAAAATCTTTACCCCTGTAGGTACCGCAATGGCCATTGTCAAAAGAGAGAAGGCCGCTGTAGCGATCTTACCCAAGCCTGTTGTAAACATGTGGTGAGACCACACTGCGAATCCTAAGAAACCGATAACCGCACCTGAGAAAACAACAATCGCATATCCGAATAAAGGTTTTCTCGCAAAAGTAGGAAGCACTTCAGAAACAATACCCATCGCTGGTAAAACCAAAATATACACTTCGGGGTGACCAAAAATCCAAAACAAATGCTGCCATAGGATCGGTTGACCGCCACCCGCTACAGAGAAGAAGTTTGTGCCAAAAACACGGTCAAACATCAACTGTATCAAAGCGACCGTAATCGCAGGGAAAGCAAAAATAATCAATAAAGACACAATTAAAGTCATCCAAGTAAACACAGGCAGACGCATCATTTTCATGCCAGGAGCCCGCATATTAATAATTGTGACGATAAAATTCAAAGAAGCGGAGAGGGAAGCCACACCTAAAATCTGGAGACCCATAATCCAAAAATCCGTACCTGCACCCGTAAACTCAGTACTGGTAATCGGGGCATATCCAAACCAACCCATCGCAGGGACAAAATCATTTTTGCCCGCCGTTGCACCCGAAGCGGTGAACAAGCCAAACATTTCTAGCGCCTGCAAAATCCAACCAAAATTAATGACTAAAGCACCAGCAACAAACGCCCATAAACTAAAAGCATTAATCCTCGGGAAGGCCACATCTCTCGCACCGATCTGCAAAGGTACTAAGAAATTAAAGAAAGCCGCATTCAATGGCATGATTGCCAAGAAAATCATGGTCGTACCGTGCATTGTAAACAACTGATTGTAACGCTGTGCAGAAATTAGATCGTTTTCTGGAACCGCTAATTGAGTCCGTATGATAAGAGCCTCAAGGCCTCCAACAAGCAGGAAGAATAGTGCCATCGCACCATACATTAAGCCGATCTTCTTATGATCCACAGTCGTCATCCAATCGATGAAGACATTTTTTGAATGATCTGGGCGTCGCAAGCCTAAGTCACTTATCTCAGGTTTTAATTCAGCCAAGTCGTTATGAACACTTGGATTAATTACTTCGGTTGTATTTGTCGTACTCATGGAAAAAATTACTGTAAACTTTGTAGGTAAAGACTGATTTTTCTTATCTCTTCATCGTTTAATAGTGGGTCAAGTTCTCCGATTCCTGCACCCTTGGCTTTCCACATAAGATTGCCCGGTTTCACATCATCGGTATGCTTAATCCACTTTATGAAATTATTCAACTGGGCTTCGCTGTCAACGGTGTTGTCATCATTTCGGTGATTCAGCCAGCCCGCAGCAATCGAATGACGCTCAGCTAAGTAAGTGAGATTTGGCCCCGCAACACCCACTGCACGAGGATTGCCCTTCACCGCATGGCATGTCGCACATTTCGCGCGGTCCATAAATAACTTTAAGCCTTCGTGGATATCTCCTGTTAATTCTTCTGGGGTCTCGTCATAGGCCGCATACCAATCCTCCCAAGACATCCCTTCAGGAGCCTCAGTATGTCCTTCGTTCATACGATTTTCCCAAGCATAAAAGTCTTCATCATTAACCACATGAGCTCTAAACAACATACGTGCGTGAGAATCGCCACAATACTCTGCACACTGCCCATAATAGTAATCATAAATTTCGTCCTCTAAATACTGCTCATAGGCTACCTGTCTTTCGATATCCGTTCCTTCAAATTCTGCTTTCTTTGCCCATGCGTCAATCGTATCACCCGCTTGTATCCACATAGAATTTGCACGACCAGGGATCAAATCCACTTTACCCGCAATCTTCGGTAGCCAGAATGAGTGAATTACATCTACAGAGCGTAACTCAATATGAATCGGACGACCCGCAGGCATCACCATTTCATTTGCCGTTGTAATACCCAACTGAGGATATTCAAATTCCCACCACCATCGATAGCCAATCGCTCGTATAATAAATGGTTCATTCGCATCAGCTTCAGATAAATCTCCATTTGTGTACCAGCTACCGAGCAATGAGCTTTCATCATCTGGCGTATCATGAGTGTACCAAATCCCTTGAAGGGTCGGTACCGCAATGATCACCAAGAGCAAAATGGAAACACCAATCAAGCCTAGCTCAACTAATGGGTTACCATGGCCCTGACTTGGAATACTGTCATTGCCATCATTTTTATCTCTAAAGCGGATTACCACATAGACATAAACACCACCCACCGCTAAGAAAATAAACCCAGTGACCCATACCGTAAGCATGAAAAGGTTCAACTGCGTTTCCGCAACCGGGCCTTTAGCCGTGAAAGTCGACATACGCGTATTGAGATCACAACCACTGATCAAAAGCAGTGAAAGCAAGCCCATAAACCATACACTAAATACCTTAAATTTGTTCATTATATCAATAGATGTCGTATGCGATGAAATTATTTCGCAAACTTGGAATAAAAGGGAGTATTTTTTCGTTACAAGCTAATCTTGTAAATAATTGGCAAAAGAATGAAAAAAACTCACTAAAACCACTGATATAGGAAACAATAGACCAATACACCCGTCACTGAAACATAATACCAAATCGGAAAAGTCCAACGAGCCCATGCCCGGTGTTTTTCAAATTTGCCCGAAATCGCCAAGCTCAAAGTTTTCAAAATCAAAGGCACAATCACAATCGCCAAAATAATATGCGAAATCAGCATTACATAATAAAACGATTTCCAAAACCCTTCACCCGCAAACGGAGTGTGTACCCCCTGCACCAAATATTTATGTAGAAGGTAGAAAAATAAAAAAATCGCTGACACCAAAAACGCGGATACCATACTCACACGATGCGGAAAAATTTTCCCCGATTTGATGAAAATAAATCCCAAGGTCAGTAAAATAGTCGCCGTGCCATTTAAACACGCATTGATCGTTGGAAGTGCTTCAGTAAATGTCATATCGTTAAACTTAGACGCAAAAGAAAGAAATATCCAGTAATAAAACGATTAAAAGCACCGGCAAATAAAGAATTGAAGCAATAAATAACTTCTGTGCATTCCCCATCTTATTTTCAGGAGCGAGGAAACAATACGCACTCACCCCAAGGTAAAAATTCAAGGCAATCACTACCACCAAATAAACCCAAGAAGCAAAGCCCAAAGCCACGACCAACAAAGTCGATATGGCTAAAAAGACCGTATATATAATACTCCGTTGCGCCACCAAAAACCCATCAGGGTCTTTAACGGGAAGCATTTGGAAGCCCGCCGCCGCATAATCCTCCTTATACAACCAAGCCAAAGCATAGAAGTGGGGCATCTGCCAGAAAAACAAGATAGCAAAGATCAGCCAACCCATGAGTGAAATTGTGCCCTCAGCCGCCGACCAACCAATTAAAGGCGGTAAAGCCCCTGGAATCGCACCCACCAGCGTATTGATCGGACTCACCTTTTTCATAGGTGTGTAAATCACCAAATAAGTCACCAAAGTCAGCAAAGCCAAAACAAAGGTCAGTACTGAACTGATCCATAAAAGTAAACCAAGCCCCAAAACCGATAAAGCTAATCCAAAAATCAAAGCCTGATTAGGGCTTACTTTTTTCGCAGGAATCGGACGATCTTTTGTCCTTTGCATCAAATGATCCAAAGGATACTCCATCCATTGATTCAAGACCGCCGCCCCGCCAGCACATAAAGCAATCCCCACCGCAACCAGCATTGCATAGACTAAACTACCTAAACCACCTAAACCCGTAGAAGCCAAAGCCGTCTTAGGAGCGACTCCATAAGCAATCAAAGCCGAAAATACCGAAAGGAAACTCAATCGCGGTTTAGTTAATTGATAAAAATCTTTATAAGTTCCCATTAAACAGTGTGTTAAAATCGAGGACGATTGCAATTTTACTCAGACACTCGACTGCGAGACAGTATAAAAGTAATCCCCCAGATAGTCGCAAGCAGAAAGGCACCCACCAAATGATGCATCGTAGCCGAATACGGATTTTTTGCCGTCCAAATGGTCAAGGCACCCAAATACACCTGAAGCGATAAAACCACCGAAATCAAAATCGGAAAGCGAAAGAAAATTTTGTCTAAAGCACGATGTTTCAATAAACGCCAAACTAAATAGAGCAACAGCACCGTCAAAATCAAAGCCCCCACACGGTGCGCAAAATGAATCGAAACGGCAAAATTCCAATAAGCAGGAATCACACTCGACTCATTGGCTAAAGGAAAGCGAGCAATCGCCAAGCCCGCATCTGCATGACGCATCACCGCACCCATAAAAATCTGTACAAAGGTCGCCAGATAAGCCACCCAAGCCAAACGCTTCAGCGAAACCCTTTCCGCATCCTCAGGAAATTGAAAATGATTGGAGATCCAAGATTTAGAACAAGCAAAAGTAATACTCACCAACAAAGTCAGTACCAACATCGCTCCAGAAGCATGGGCCACTAAAAACAATTGAGCCACCAGATTGCTCTCCGCCAAAGTATTCAACTGATCAAACAAGACCCGAGCACCCCCAAGCAACCCTTGAAACACCACCAAAGCCAAAAGTGCCCAAGCCATCTTCCGTACCCAAGCACGAGACTCCCTTAAAAATGTCCACAGTACCAAACCCATTGAAATCAGACCAATCTGCATCCCCAGTAAACGATGACTATGCTCGGCAAATTTATCCGACTCTGTCAACCATCCCTCAGGATTGATCGACCCATTTGACAAGGGCCAATCCAAAAACGCCATTCCCGCCTTGATACTCGTCGTAAAGCCACCCGCAAACAAAAGCAAAGTGATCGATACCAAAGCGAATAAACAATAGAGAAAAAGTCCTAATTTAAAATCTGCCGTGCGTGCTACATTCATATTGATTTGAGATACTCCCAAATACAGAGAATCAAATCAATACATTCTGCAAGCGGTTAGCACTTTATTTTATAAAGCAGTCCTTTGGAGTCGGTTTGAACGCCGTGTTGTAATATGTGTTGGAAAGGCGTATCAGTACTTCCGTCATGAAAGTTTGTGAATGAAGTTTTAGCTTACACAGGGTCGACCCATTTGCTTTCTTGTTTGATTAGGTCGATGAGGCGGTCGAGTGCTTGGTCGGCGGGGACGTTGTACTCAACACAGGTCTTGCCGATATAGAGGTTGATTTTGTCTGGGGCACCTCCGACATAACCGAAGTCGGCATCGGCCATTTCTCCGGGGCCGTTGACGATGCAGCCCATGATGGCGATGGTGACGCCTTTGAGGTGGTCTGTCTTGGCTCGGATGAGCTGAGTTACGCTTTGGAGGTCGAAGAGGGTACGTCCACAACTTGGACAGGCGACAAATTCAGTTTTTGTGATACGGGCACGGGCTCCTTGAAGAATATTGTAGGCGAGGGGGATGGCTTGCTCTAAATTGGGCTCGTTTTCGATGGAGATGAGGTCGCCGATACCATCACAGAGTAGGTTGCCGGTAAGGATACTGCTTTCGAGGAGTCGGTCTGAGAAATAGTCTTCAGGGGCGATGCTGTTTGAGTGGGTGTTGCGTATCCAGATCGGGGTATTGGGAAAATGTGTTTTTGTGGTTTGGAGAAGGGCTCGGTAGTGTCCTGTTGGATGTATAAATGGCTGCGCGGATTCTGAATTGGCTTGGGTGGTGAGTATAAGGTTATCCGTACCCATTTTTGAAAGGATGGGGCCGATACTGTTTTCAATGTCTTGTGCTTGGGCGTTGAGGGCGAAGAGTTGTTGGCGGTCTCGACAAAATTTAAGGAGTTGGGTGGCGTAGTGTGCGTCTGTTTTGTCGAGTGTTTGGGTGAGGATGAGGGCGTTGGGTGTCTTGGGGAGCTCGGCGTTTTCTAAGTGTTCGAGGTCGATTTCGGGTGAGAGTTCGAGGACGAAGAAGGGGATGATGGTCTCGAGTGCTTGGTGGAGTTGGGTGAAGTGTTCAAGGTCTTGGGGCGTGTTGATTTCAAGGAGAAGTCCTTCGAGTTTGTTTTCTTTGGCTTGGATTTGATGTTTGCAAATCGTTTGAATGAGGGTGGCGTAGTCTTCGAGTGGGTGGTGTGCTTTGATGACAATGCGTGGTGGGTGGGTCGCTCCGATGGCGTAGGTGGCAGTTTGATTACTACTGTCTTTTAGGGAGTTGAGCTCTATGGGCTGAGTAAGGTTTCGGGTGAAACTATAGGGGTCGATCTGGTCGGGGTTTGTGCTTAAGGGTGTGTCTTGTTTTTGAGGGTTCTTAGACCAGAGTTTCATCGCTTTTTGAGCGAGGGCTTGGGCCACAGGTATTTCGTGGACGGGGTCTTCGGTGAGGGAAACTCTTATGGTATCGCCGATACCGTCGTTTAAGAGGGTACCGATGCCAATGGCACTTTTGATGCGTGCGTCTTCGCCGTCTCCCGCTTCGGTGACTCCTAGGTGCAGTGGATAGTTCATGCCATGGGTGTGCATTTTACTGACGGCGAGTCGGTAGGCTTCGATCATGACTTTGGGGTTGCTGGCTTTTAGGGAGAGGCAGATGTCGTGGTAGTTGTGGCTTTCAGCGATACGAATGAATTCGAGGGCACTTTCGACCATGCCGTGTGGGGTGTCGCCGTAGCGATTCATGATGCGGTCAGAGAGTGAACCGTGGTTGGTACCGATGCGCATGGCTCGTCCGAGTTCTTTGCAACGGAGGACGATGGGGGTGAAGACTTCGTGGAGTCGTTCGAGTTCTTGGGCGTAGGCAGAATCGGTATATTCTTTGACGGCAAATTTTTTATTGTCGGCGTAGTTGCCTGGGTTGATCCGTACTTTATCGACATGTTTGGCGGCTTCCATGGCAGCGGAGGGGAGAAAGTGGATATCGGCAACGAGTGGGACGTGGCAATGTGCGTCTTTTAGAGCTTGGGCGATGGGGCCGAGGGCTTGGGCGGCTTTTTTATTTGGTGCGGTGATGCGAATGATTTCGCAACCGGCTTCGGCGAGGGCTAAGCTTTGTTTGACCGTGGCTTGAATGTCTTGGGTAGGGGTGGTGGTCATGGATTGGATGCGAATGGGGTTTTCGCCTCCAACGGCGGTGTTGCCGATGCGGACTTCTCGAGTGAGTATGCGTTGGGCATAGTAGCGGGAAATGCAGTATGGGTGGGTATCGGTCTTTGCCTGTCTTGTGCTATCCATGTGGTATTATGCGTTAAGGAGCTTCAGTTGCTTCCATGGATGCAGGTGTTTCTTCTGGGGTGGGAATGAGTTGGATACGTCTTAGGTCAAAGAAGGTGACGTACACGATAAAGAGTAAGAGTAAGCTGACAAAGGCGGTTTGTAAGTTGACCATAATGCTGATAGGAAGTGGTCGCCTGAGTATTTTTGAAAGGGTGGCAAAGAGCATATGTCCTCCATCGAGTACGGGTATGGGTAGGAGGTTGAAAATGGCTAGGTTGACATTGATGAGGGCGAGAAACCAAATGAAGTCGACCCATCCTTGACGAGCCATGATATTAAGTCCGTGGATGATGCCAACTGGGCCACTCATGTTTTTTAAGCCGACATCTGAGTTTGTATTGAGGAGGGCGTAGAGGGTGCGTTGCATGGTTTGTACAAAGCCTGCAAGTTGGGTGATGGGATCTTCGTGGATGCGTTGTACTTTATAGTCGTAATCGTAGGCAAAGCCGAAGCGAGGTTCGGTTTCACCGGCTTCGGTTTTGATGCGTGGCTTAATAGGTAGGATGAGGTTTTGTCCGTTTCGTTTTACAGTGACATCGATGCTACGGTTTTGGTTTTTTGTAAGGTAAGTTTTTAGAAAGGCTCCTGAAGTGATGGGCTCTCCATCAAGGGCAATGAGGCGATCTTGGATTTGGAGTCCTGCTTGGTAGGCAGGCATGTTTGGTTCGAGTCTTAGGACGATGGGCGCAGAGTTGGAATCTGTTTGCGGGAGGATGCCGAGGGCTCGCATGCGTTCGGAGGAAATGAGTTCTGGATAAGTAGTGAGGGTGAGAGTTTCTTGGTCTCTTTGGATTTCAATAATGGATTGGGGACGACCGTCTGAACTTCTGCCTACGCCGGTTGCCAAGGTGTTCATGTAATCCCACCAATCGCTTACGGGGTTTCCATCAACAGAAAGTATTGTGTCTCCGCTTTGGAGACCAGCTTGTTGAGCAGGACTGGGTACGGTGATGCCGTCTGAATTGACAATGGTTTGGGCGACAGTGCCGATAGTGGTGGATTTGATGACTTCTCGTCCAACTCCCCAAAGGACTAAGGTGATGAGAAAAGCGAAGATGAGGTTAAAGACAGCTCCCATGACGGCAACGATCATTTTATCGCTGTAGGTAATAGGAGGAAGGTCTTTGTAGGGGTTTTCTCCGCCTTCGAGTCGTCCCATGTCTGCGAGCTGAGGAAGCGAGACATAGCCGCCTAGTGGCAATAGAGAGATGCGAAAGTCGGTGCCCTTGTGATGCCAGCCGAAGAGTCTAGGTCCGAATCCAATGGAAAAACGATCGGCAATGAGTCCTCGTTTTTTGGCGGCGATGAAATGTCCGAATTCGTGAATAAATACACAGATACCGAGGGCGAGTATGCCGGTAAAGATGAACCAAAAGTTAAGAAGAAATTGCATTGAAATAAAATACAGGAGCGATGGTTGAAGTTAAAGCTTTTTTGGGTCGAGTTGTTGGGCGAAGTCTCGTGTGTCTTGATCAATTTTGAGCAATGAAGCGAGTGTGTGGGTGTTGGGTGTTTGGATATTGTTGAGTGTGTGTTCGATGATTTTGGGTATATCGGTAAAGCGGATTTCTTCGGCAACGAAACGTTGAACAGCGATTTCATTGGCGGCGTTGTAGATGGCTCCTCCATAGGGCTCTTGTTTGAGTGCTTGGTAGGCAAGTTCTAAACACGGGTAGCGTTTGAGGTCAGGGGGCGCAAAGTTTAGGCTGAAGCTTTTGTCAAAATCAATACTGGGTTTTGGGTTGGCTCTTTTGTCTGGATAGAAGAGGCAGTGCTGAATGGCAAAGGTCATAGAGGGAGGTGAGAGTTGAGCGAGGACGCTACCATCTATCCATTGTACAAAAGAGTGTACGATACTTTCTGGATGGAGCGTGACCTTAATTTGGTGGGGTTCTAGATCGAAGAGCCATCGTGCTTCGATAATTTCAAGTCCTTTATTGGCCATGGTGGCGGAATCGATAGTGATTTTTGCCCCCATGGACCAGTTGGGATGTTGCTTGGCTTGGTGTGGGGTGATGTCTTGAAGTTGGTCGATCGGGGTGTCTCGGCAGGCTCCTCCAGAGGCGGTGAGGATAATGGATTTTAAGTCTTTAGTGTTGTTCCCGTGCAGGCATTGAAAGATGGCGTTGTGTTCTGAATCAATAGGAAGGAGGCGAACTTGTTTTTCTTGAATGGCTTGAGTGACAAAGGATCCGCCAAGTACGAGTAGTTCTTTATTAGCGAGTGCGATATCAAATCCTTTTTCGATCGCCTTGAGGGTGGGTGATAGTGCATGAGTTCCTACAATTGCAACGACGAGGATGTCGGCTTGAGTTTCTTCTATGAGTTGGTGTAGGGCTTGATCTCCACCGTAGAGTTTACTGTCTTTTGAAAAAATCTTTGCTTCAACAGCGGATTGATAAGCGCTCTCATCGCTCAAGGCAATGGAAGGGACTTGAAAGGTTTCAGCTATTTGTGCGAGGGCTTGGCATTTTTTGTGGGCACTGATGCCGACGAGTTGAAAATCTTCGGGAAATCGCTGAATAATCTCTAGGGTATTGCTTCCAATACTTCCAGTGGCACCGAGTAGGATTATTCGCTTTGCTTTATCCATATCTAAAAAATAAAGAACTTAATTAGTAAATAGGCAAGCGGGGCGGTTAGAATTATACTGTCAGAAAGGTCGAAGATGCCACCTAAGCCTGGTATTAAATTGCCAGAATCTTTTTGTCCTGCATGACGTTTAAAGGCACTTTCGATGAGATCAGATGCGATAGAAACAATTGACAGAGGGATGAGGATAATCAGTGCTTTCCAAAGGTTGAGTTCAGTAGGGAGTAAGTGAGTGAAAGAGAGCACTAATATTAGTCCGACAAAAGTGGCAAATGCGATGCCACCGATTGCTCCTTCAATTGTTTTTTTAGGACTGATAATAGAAAGTTTATTTTTACCAAAAAGTTTACCAAAAATATAGCCACCTATGTCGGTATTAATAGCAATGATGACGACCCAAAAACAAAGAAATACACCGGAATCTGTAGAGTGCCCTTGTTGGAGATTTAAGTGATATATTTTGAAAATAAATTGAAGTAAGTAGGGTATATAAATAAATCCAAATAGCGTGGGAAGTAGTTTGTTGAAGTTGCCATTTTTAATATCTAAACTTGTTACAAAGAGCGTGATAAGGAGAAAGGCAATTAGGAATAGATCATTGCTTATATCTCCTAAATAAAATGAGCCGAGCATGAGTAGGGCACCGCAGATGAGTCCAACTTGCTTCATGGGCTTTGAGCCACTTTTTTCAAACATTTGGTAGAGTTCGAGTTGGGCGAAGTAAGCGATGAAGGCTAAAATAAATACACCAGCATGAGCACGAAAAATTGCGAGTGACAGTATGACTGAGACCCATAGAGCAATGGAAGTAATGATTCGTGTTTTCATAAAAGGTGAGATGAATTGTTTAGAGGTCTAGCTAATATTTCCGAAGCGTCTTTCGCGTTGGGTGAATTGGTTTATAGCCTTGGTAAAATGTGATTGATTGAAGTCTGGCCAGTAAATCGGGCTGGTGTAAATTTCCGCATATGCAGATTGGAGTAAAAGGAAATTACTGAGTCTATACTCGCCAGAAGTGCGAATGATAAGGTCTGGGTCGGGTAAGTCTTTAGTATCTAGGTAAGTAGCGAGTTTTGGGTAGTCTAATTCTTCGATACTGAGTGTGTTTTCTTTAGCATCTTTAACAATATCTTTTACCGCATCTACGATTTCATTTTGTGAACTGTAGTTAAGAGCAATAGTCAGTGTGAGTTGATTAAAACCAGCTGTTTTTTCTTTAGCGTCTTCAATGCGCTGATAAGTTGCTTTGGGTAATTCTTGTATGCGTCCAATGGTCTTAAGTTGGATTTTATTTTCAATGAGAAGTTGCAGTTCTTTTTCTAAGAAATTATTGAGCAAAGACATTAGACCATTCACTTCCTCTTTGGGTCGATTCCAGTTTTCTGAACTGAAGGCATAGAGAGTGAGGTAGGGTATTTTGTTTTTGATTGCCGCTTCAATCACTTTTTTGACTGTTTTGATTCCTTCATTGTGTCCAGCGAGTCGGGTAAGATTACGCTCTTTTGCCCAACGGCCATTACCATCCATTATAATGGCAACATGTTTAGGAATTTCCATAGTTTAAGTATATAAGTTTATTGAAGTGGTTCGTGGGTTATTTTGTATTTGCTTGGATCTGAGCAAGAATAGCTTTTTGGGTATGGAGTCTATTCTCGGCTTGATCGTAAACAATAGAATTGGGGCCTTCAATAACTGCTTGAGTGACTTCTTCGCCAATGTGGGCAGGTAAACAATGAAGAAATAGAAAATCTTTATTGGCCTTAGTGATAAGGGCTTCATTGACTTGGAAATCGGCTAAGGCTTCTTTGCGTTCTTTAGCTTGAGCTTCATCGCCCATTGATACCCATACATCGGTATTAATGACATCGACTTGGTCGGCTGCTTGGCTTGGGTCAGTCGTGAATGTATGTCTTGGTACTAGATTTTCTGTTTTGAGTTTTTCTAAAACTTGATCGGTGGGTTCATAGCCTTTGGGACCAGCGAGCACCAGATCAAAGCCGATGTATGCGGCGGCGATAATCCAGGAGTTGGCCATGTTTGAAGCGGTGTCACCAAAGAAAGCGATTTTTTTGTTTTGAAGCGCAGACAGGTCAATATTTTCTGGGTCAATCCGTTCTAAAATGGAGAAAATGTCGGTCAGAATTTGGCATGGGTGATTGAAGTCGGTTAAGCCATTGACTATGGGCATAGTAGCGTGTTTAGCAAATTCTGTGACGACCGAATGGTCGTAGGCTCGTATCACTAATCCATGTAGGTATCTCGAAAGAACAATCGCTGTATCTTTGATGCTTTCACCTCGACCGATTTGGGTGTTTTGAGAATTGAGGACTATGGCCTTAGCACCGAGTTCTTCTATTCCCACTTCAAAGGATACTCTAGTTCGTGTACTGCTTTTGTAAAAGAGTAGGCCCCAAGATTGTTGCTCTAGAGTTTTGGGTGTGTTTGCCCGATTGAGCTTTAAGTCTTTGGTTTGCTTTAAGGTTGCTTGAAGTTCTTCTAATGAAAAATCGGTTATGTGATTAAAGTGTTTCATCGTATTATAAAAATAGGCCTCTAAAAATAGTTATGCGTTTTTAAAGACGGAGTCTAAGATTTTTATGCTTTGGTTTAAATGAGTTTCTTCAGCGATTAATGGAGGTAGGAGGCGGATGGTGTTTTGACCTGCGGGTACAATTAATAATCCTTTATCCCGACTACTGTGAGTGATAGCTAGTGCATCATCGACTGAGATACCGACCATGTATCCTTTTCCTCTAATCTCATGAATTTTGTTTGGGTATTTGGTTTTTAAGTTATGGATTTTTTCATGCCATTGTTTTGATTGTTTCTGCACTTTTTCAAGAAGCTTGTCTTCAAAAATAGTATTAATGACAGCGTTACCAGAAACGGATGCGAGGGGGTTTCCACCAAATGTGGTGCCATGTGATCCTGGTTGAAAGAGTTCTTCGTGTGCTTGATTGATCCAAATCGCACCGATAGGGAATCCACCTCCGAGTCCTTTGGCCATGCCAATGGCATCAGGCGTGATACCGCTTTCTTGATAAGCAAAGAAATCACCCGTTCTTCCAATGCCGCATTGAACTTCATCGATTATTAAAAGAAGGTCATTATCTTGGCAAAGCTGTTGAAGGTCTTGAAGGAATTTATTTTCTGCTGGAAAAATACCGCCTTCACCTTGGATGGTTTCAATCATGATAGCAGCGACTGAAAGGTCGACTTGTTCCTTAAAGCTTTCAATGTTATTGAATTCAGCATAACGGAAACCTTCAAGCATCGGATGGAATCCTTTTTGTATTTTTTCTTGTGGCGTCGCAGCCATACAACCAAAGGTACGTCCATGAAAGGCATTGGTTGCGGTGATTACTTGGTGGCAAGTCTGTCCTGTCTTTTTACTTTTTTTGAGTCCGTGCAGTCTGGCTAATTTTATCAGTGCTTCGTTAGCTTCTGCTCCGCTGTTGCAAAATAACAGCCGACCGGGACCGGCGATTTCCACAAGTTTGTCTGCGAGTTGTTGCTGACTAGGAATTCCAAAAAGGTTGCTACAATGAACAAGGTTGTGAAGTTGTTCTTGAATCGCTGATGTCCATTTAGGATGGGAGTGTCCAAGTGAGGTGACGGCAATACCTGAAGTAAAATCTAAGTATTGATTGCCCTGATCATCATACAAAAAGATGCCTTGACCTTTGACTGCATTGAAAGGCGGCGGTGCGTAATTTTTTGCTAATGATGGGTAATGTTCCATTGGAGATTGTTTAGTTATGAAGAATTTCAGTACCAATACCTTGATGGGTAAAAATTTCTAATAAAAGAGTGTGTGCTTGTTCAGCGTGAATAAAGTGAACCCGTTTGACTCCTTCAAGGAGAGCACTTTGAGCGCTTTCAACTTTTGGAATCATTCCGCTAGAAATAATCTTATTATCAATGAGTTCACTGATTTGATGAACTTGTAGTGAAGAGATTAAACTGTCTGGGTTTTCTACATCACGCATCAGTCCAGGGACATCACAGAGATAAACAAGCCGTCTAGCCTTTAGGGCAATAGCTACTTTGCAGGCGGCAGAGTCGGCATTTGTATTATAGGTATTTCCATCATCGTCTTTTGCTAGTGGAGAAATGATCGGTATACTTCCGCTGGTAAGGGCTTTTTTGATGATCTTTGTTTTAACACTGAAGATTTCTCCAACATAGCCAAGGTCGTAGGATTGAGATGGGTCATTTTCATCAGTAAATATCTTTTGTTTACAGAGTAATATGTCTTTCCCATCGATGGGTGTAGCATGTGCACCTTGCTCTATAATATCTTGGCAAATATCTGGATTGATTTTTTGATTAAGTGTTTGGTCAACGACTTTGATGATGGGGCGACTGGAAACTCTTAAGCCATTTTTGAATTCTGTTTTTATGGCTTTTTCTTTGAGTGTATTAGTAATCGCTTTACCGCCACCGTGGACAATGACAACCTTGATGCCAACGGCATGAAGGAATGCGATATCGGAAGCAATTTTTTTGCGTTTACTGAGGTCGCTCGAATCCATGAAGGCTCCGCCATATTTAATAACAAATATAGAGTCTTTAAATCTTTGGATATAGGGAAGCGCTTCCAACAAAACGGAGGCTTTTGTGGTTGCGTCTAAATCTAATAAATTATTTTCGATAAACATGGGTATGCTATTCGCTTTTGTTGAAATCAACATAGGCTTCACTTAAGTCTGTGGTGATTAATTTGAACGATTGGTCTCCTTGATTTAAGTCTAAAGTAATAGTAAACGATCTATTTTGGGCAATTGCTTTCCAGTCGTCCGCATTTTGTTCCTGGGGGATTCCTGAGAGCAGTGCGGGCACTGCATTGTAATGAAGATTGAGCTGATCTAATTTGAGTCCGACTCTGGCGTATCCTGCAGCGTCAACAATACGACCCCAATTTGGGTCGGATCCATAAAAAGAAGTTTTTACGAGCAATGAATTGCCAATGGCCCGAGCGACTTTCTCCGCATTTTCAAATGTACTACATCCTTTGATTTCTAGAGTGACAATTTTGGTGATTTTTTCTCCATCGCTGACAATTTTTTTGGCGAGGATTTCGGAAATTAAAGTGAGTGCTTCTTGGAAAGCTTGTGCTAAAATGGGGTCTTCATCGATAGACCCACCTGATTTACCATTAGCGAGAAGAATCACCGTATCATTGGTACTCATATCCCCATCAATAGAGATGCAGTTGAAGGTTTGTGCATTGGCTTTGGATAAACATTTTTGGAGAGATGCGTGCGAGGCATCTAAATCAGTAATAATGAATGCGAGCATAGTAGCCATGTTTGGCTCAATCATACCAGCGCCTTTGGCGATTCCAGCTAGGGTGAAAGTCTTGCCTTGGTATTGAATAGTAACTGTAGCCTGTTTTTCACAGGTGTCCGAAGTCAATATAGCTTGAGCGGTCTGTAGTGACTGTGTTGGACAATGTTTGAGTGCTTTCGCGCAAGTATCGATTCCAGCAGAAATTTTATCAATAGGGAGTCTTCTTCCGATTCTTCCAGTTGAGCATACATAAAATGGGAGCCCTATATTACTTGTGACTTGTGCACTGGCTGACATTTCTTGAGCATCGGCCACGCCATGCTTTCCGGTACAGGCATTGGCATTACCACTATTGATAACAATGCCACCAATTTTTTCAGGATTGGCTTTGAGGACAGCTTTACATAAATCTACTGGTGCGGCAGTCACATCATTTTGCGTGAAGACAGCGGCTGATTTTAGCGGAGCATCGCCCACGATTAAAGCAAGGTCAAGTTGACCGGATTGATTGTCTCGTATATCCACCGCAGTTGCTGAAAACTTATAGCCTGGACAATCGAAAAGTCCTTTCGAGTTTTCTTGTGCAATTACTGTAAATTGGGAATCCATAATTTATATGAGTCAATTGGTTCGACAAATATCCGTGAAGTATTTTCCTCTAGTTTTTATAGGAGACCCATGGTTTCTGGGAAGGCAAATTTTTTGTTGAATATTTGAACAGCTTGGCCGCTGGCACCTTTGATTAAGTTATCAATGACGGAGGTGATGACAAAGTTTTCTGTCTGCGGATCATAAACGGCAGAGAAGTCGATTCTATTAGAGCCAACAACATGTTTAGTTTCTGGAAAAGTGCCACTGGGTAAAATATTCACAAAGGGTGCATCACTATAGGCTTTTTCCCATTGAGCATAAATTGTCTCAATAGAAACTTTTGCCGGAACGACTATAGTGGTGTGTATGCCTCTATCGATAGGGGCTAAATGGGGACAAAACTGAATAGAGACATCTTCAAAAGCAGCGGTATCGAGTTGCTCTGAAATTTCAGATAGGTGCCGGTGTTTAGGTAAGCCGTATGCCTTAAGGTTTTCATTAACATTAGTATATAATAAACCTTCTTTGAGTGTTTTACCGGCACCGCTTACACCACTGTAACTGTTGATAATAACATTTTTATGGCTGATTTGTCCTGCTTTAAAGAGTGGAATCAGAGGGATGAGGATACTGGTTGGGTAGCACCCTGGACAGGCAATTAATTGAGCGTCCATCCATTTCGGGTGGCTAATTTCAGGTAGGACGTAGGGCGATACATCGAGCAATTGAGGGGCTGGGTGTTTTTTGCCGTAGTATTTTTCGTAATTACTCGGAGAGCTTAACCGAAAGTCAGCACTTAAATCGATGATTGTTTTGCCAGCATTGTATAAAGGTTCGGCATATTCAAAGGAAACGCCATGAGGGAGGGCTAAAAAGACGGTTTCGATTTCCTTGTTTTCGGCTAAAGCTTGTGGGCTGGATTCGGTGAAATTTAGATCTTTTACGCTGTGGCTAAGCTTTGGTAAAATCTCTGCTACCTTTTTCCCTGCGAGTGACCGAGAAGTAACCGCACATAGCTCCGCCTTTGGATGCTGAGAGAGCAACCGTATCAATTCTTCTCCAGAATAACCTGAAGCACCGACAATAGCTGTTTTCATTATAGGTTTGTATAAAGGGATTGATGACTTTTGAAAAGAAAAACCCTCTTTGGCTGAAAATTTTGCCGTAGAGGGTTTCGAAATTTTTAACTTATATGTAAGTAAAGAATTAACGTTTCGAGAATTGGAAGCGCTTTCTTGCCCCTGGTTGGCCTGATTTTTTACGTTCTCTACTACGAGGGTCCCTACTTAAGTGTCCTTCTTTTTTCAAAGTGACTCTATCTTCCGAGTTGTATTTTTCGAGAGCTCTAGCAATTCCGAGGCGTACTGCACCCGCTTGTCCGTTTAAACCTCCGCCAGTCGCATTGATAGAAATATCGAATTGATCTTTCGTATCAAGAGTATCGAGAGGGGAAAGCGCATTACGGGTGAAGTCTTCAGCTTTGAAATAATCACTAGGATTTTTTCCGTTCACTTCAATTTTTCCAGAGCCAGCTTTTAGGCGAATACGAGCGGAAGCAGTTTTTCTACGACCGACTGTTGTGATATCTTTGTCTGTTTTCGTTGCCATAAATTAAATAAGAAATGTGTAAAATGAATAAAGTAGGATTAACTCACTGAGTAAGGTTGAGGCTTTTGAGCTTGGTATGGATGCTCAGAACCAGAATGAATTTTAAGCTTTTTGATCATTTGGCGACCAAGGCGGTTTTTTGGAAGCATTCCCTTAACTGCATGCTCAATAATAAATTCAGGTTTGTTTTGACGCATTTGTGCCACTGATTTGTAGGACTCGCCACCCATCCAACCGGAGTAGAACATATAACGTTTGTTCTCTTCTTTGCGTCCAGTAAGTGCTACTTTATCAGCATTGATAATGACTACATAATCACCTGCATCAACGTGTGGCGTATAAACTGCTTTATTGCGGCCTCTTAATAAATTGGCAATTTGCACAGCCATGCGTCCGAGCACTTGGCCTTTGGCGTCAATTACGTGCCATTCTTTCTTGTGGTTGGTAGATGTTGCTAAAGTTGTTTTCATGATGAAGAAAAACGGGTTAAGCTAGATTTAAGATCCTTTTTGTCAATGGGAATTTTAACAGTATTGAATTAATTTTGATTTTTTGTTTGCTTTTCATGCTAGAAATCAGTTCCTGTAGTGGTTTCATATATAAATTTAATACTTAAAGGAGATATTACATTGAGAGACGATTATTTAGCAGAAGCACAAAAGATTATCACCGATCCTATGATTTTAGTGAACGTGGTGTCTCGTCGTGCTAAACAATTAAAGAATGGATACAAACCGTTGGTTGAATCTCTTGAGCGTTTATCCGCTGAGGATATGGCTTTGCGTGAAATCATGGAAGGTAAGATTAATTACCAACTAGACGAGAACGATAGTTACTAGTTTAGTTTTTGCGTTTAGCACCAGAGAAAAGGTTCTTTCAGTTTGAGTTTGTTTCACCATTCTTAATATAAGATGGGCATGAACTAGTATGAGTGCGAAGAAACAGAAGAAGGGACCAGAACAAAGACAAATTCGTAATAGTAAGGCGAGTTTCAATTACACGATAGGCGATCGTTTTGAGGCGGGTATACAATTGTTGGGTACTGAGGTTAAGAGTGTTCGTGAGGGCAATATGCAAATCAACGAATCTTTTTGCCGAGTCGAAAAGGGCGAAGTATGGCTATTGAATAGCTACATTGCACCATATTCACACGGAAATGAGTTAAATCATGCGGAGCGTAGAAAACGAAAGTTGCTTATGCATGCTAAAGAAATCAGTCGTTTACTGGGTGCAGTTGATGCAGGTGGTAAAACTTTGGTTCCCTTGCGTGTTTATTTTAAGGATGCTCTGATTAAAGTGGAGATCGCTTTGTGTGTCGGTAAAAAAGTATACGATAAGCGTGAGACGATGAAGCGTAAAGTTGAGATGCGTGAAGCGGAGCGTGCGATGCGCTCTAAGTACTAAGCCAAGTCTCAAGATCATTTGAGTTCTTAATAATAGTACCACTATTATACTCTTCTGCTAATAGATTCTTGTATTGAGAGCTCAAAAATCGTCTACAGTGCAATAAAATTTTTGCTTTTTGCCCGGGTGCTCTGGCTAATCGTCCTAAAGCTTGATGAATTTTTTGAAAAGCAGGTATGATGTATGTTTTCTGAAAAGCGTTATTCGTATTATATTGGAGAGCTTGATTCATTTTTGTTTCAGAAAGTAGATTAATTTGTGGTAGTGCTGGGCTTACCACTATAGCGCTTTCTATTTTACCGCCTAATGTATCAATTCCTTCGGTGAATGAGGAACCAAGTATTAAAAATAGTATGCAGTGTGTTGAAACGCTTTCTTCGATGAAAGCCTTCTGCTCATCGAGGCTTATTTTCTTCTCTTGAGTAATTACAGGAAGAAATGAGTCGATCTCATTCAAATAAGTTTTAACATCTTGGGCATATTGGTAACTTGGAAAAAAAACGACAATAGGTTTTTTAGAATACTGGAAAGTCTTTAGAATAGTCTCGGCAGTAATTAAATAATAATTCGCACGTTCTTTGTAGCGGGTATCAACTCTTTGATCAAATGCTACTGTGTAAGCGTCGGATCGCCAAGGTGCGAAGCCCTTTGCATAAGAAAGTTCACTTTTGGGGAGACCGATCTTCTCTTGATAGTAATCAAAAGGCTCAAGAGTTGCTGACATGTGAATACTAGATGCAAATGGTTTAAGGCAATTAGATATCCAATCCGATGGGTCTAGGCAACTGATGGTTAGGTGTTCTTTTTGTGGGCTCCATAGTAAATAGTTCTCTTTATCATTTTTTAGTTTTTCAGCAATTTGAGGTATCTCGTAAAGTTTATTAATTTCATTACGATTTATTGAATCAGAATCGATATGAGTTTCTTTTAGTTCTGAGCTAAAATCATCCATCAAGTCTAGAAAAAGATAGGTATCAGTAGCCGATAAAAGTTCTTTTTCTTTAAGCTTTTTAAGAAACGCTAATATTTCTGAACCAATATTATAGAGGGTCATTTTTCCTTCAGAGAGAAGCGTATTTTCTATAATGTATTCCCAGCTTTTAGATGAAAGTTGGAAAGAAAGAGCGTCTGCTGTGCGTTCAGGTAAATTATGTGCCTCATCTATAATAACGAGAGTCTTTTGAGGGTTGAAGCCGTATGTTTCCCAAAAGACGTTGCGACTATTTGGCGCAAACAAGTAGTTAGTATCTCCAATCCAAATTTCAGCAAACTGTAGAGCCCACTTAGTTAATGCATATGGGCAGAGCCCAAACTCAATTCCTTTTTCTTTAGCTTCCTCCGTTGAAAAGTTACCGCTTTCAAAAAGAAATTCAGGATCTAATCCAGTCACATCCATTCGTTTGTTAAAACTCTCGTCACATTTCGTATCTAAGCTACATTGATGGGAATCACTATTGATACTCAGCTCGTTCCGATTCCTCATCTGAATATTTCGTAAAACACCTGTTTTGTTTAATTGTTTTAAAGTTTGTATCTGGCCTGTAGATTTTGAGGTGAGATAGATTAAGCGTTCATAAAATCCTTTTTTCATATGAGTGAACGCGTGGTGTAAAACAATACCAGTTTTACCAAAACCTGTAGGCGCTTGAAGGAGGATATGAGAACGGTCTAAGGATGCTTTTTTCAGCTTAATAAGGAGATCTGCTTGCCCATCCCTTAATTCGGGAAAGGGAGAAGCAAGTACAATATCATTGAGTCTAATCCTTGCGTTTAATCGGTCATTGAGAAATGGAAGCAGGGCATCCGTTTGCTGTTTGAAGATATCTTCAGCATCTTCATCTAAAATTACACTCTGATGGATTCCTGAATTAATATCTACAAAGTGGATCTCTGCAGAAAAGCCAAACGCACTAAGCTTCGAATCTCTTTCGGCTAGATATTTATAAATAGCTAGTCGGGCAAAATAATGTGGATATTTTTCTTTTAAGTATTCTTCTTTTTCGGGTAGTGGGTGACTGACGCTTTTGATTTCAATTAACTTTCTACGTCGCTCATTTCCTGATACTATTTGATCAATCCTTCCAGTAATTTGAAAATTCCAATTATGGATATGAATACTTTGCTTTATAGAAACTTCAAATTGCGCTAATGGATTCTCTTTCTTTGTTTCATCGTTAATAGTATCGTGCCATTTTCGACCTAACTCTGCACGCCATTCTAATCCACCTGAAACGTAATCATGTACCCCATTTTGGAAACGAGCTAATTCGCCTACGCTAATTTGTATAGTTCTTTCTACAGCATCAATTTCCATTGTTTGCCAATCTAGGATGATTCTTATATTGTTCAAACATAAGTATGGAAATTAATATTAATATTGATCCTATTATAGCTACAGTGAGAGGAGAGCTACTCACTAGTATCGCATAACCTAAAAACGGCGCAAAGCTTCCCCTGACTCCTGTCAGTGCCATATGAACGCTCATGTAAGAAGAAACCTTTTTCGGTGATGCGATTTTTGTAACCCATAGATTCCAAAATATTTTTCCGCCACCCAGAGCGATGCCTTGGCAGGCGGATGCAATTGATATGAGTATCAAGCTGTCGGATAAGAAGAAAAGTATGACGCTTAGTAAAAAGAACCAATTATTAAGATTTCGAGTGGTGATTAATTTAAGCTTATCAAAAAGATTAGCCCACAAAAATGTACTTAATATTTTTGTTACAGCGGGTATCGCTATCATGATTAGCGCGATTTGAGTATTATTTATATCTAAGCCGTATGTTGGATTCGCCAGATATTCATAACGTATCGGTAAACAGATTAAATTTCCTATGCCTAGTATCATCCAAGCACCTAGCATAGAACCGAATAATTTATCTTTCCATATAAGTGAGATACTTTGAAATGGATTACCTATATTGTCTCTTGAAAATGGTTCACTTGGAATAGCTTTCACAATTATACCTGCTGCAAACGCCACAATTGCCATTACGACAAAGACTAAGGTATAATTTTCTATATCAGCGTCTAAAAATTTTCCTCCAATAAAACCAAATAAAATTGCACTTACTGCAGAAAGAATATTCGGATACTTCATGTAATGTCCTCGCTGATTAGGCGGATAATTAGTGGTATAGATATCAAGCAATACAGGTCCTTTTTGGACATTAATAATTAAGCTTAGAATAATAAACGTACCGAAAATAAATAAGCTATTTACGCTAACGGATGCTAAAAGGAAAAGTGCCGTTAATAAGTAAATTAAAGAAGCCGCACTTGAAGCGAGAATTTGCCTATTGGCAAAAAAGTATAAAGATAAAGGCGTGAGCAAAAAGCCTATCGGCCCTGCAGCAGCGATTAATGATTTAAAATTTGTGTCTGCCTGGAAATAGCGAATTGCTACAATAAATGCAAAAGTCTGCCAGCCAGCTTCCAGTAATCCGTATAAGAATGAACGTATACTATCTAGACAGTGGGTTTTATTAATTAGCTGACTCACAATGAGGTATGAATCAACTTATGATGGAAAATATCTTTATCAAAATTAAAAATTATAAAATTAGATATTTCTTATCATTTACTCCACTCAAGCATTCTTTTTAGAGGTTCGTAGGCTTTTTCTCTAATCGATTTTGGTATAACAATTTCAGGGCCTAAATCTGCCAGGCAGTCTCTTAATTTCTCAATGGTGTTCATTTTCATAAAACGACACTCGTTACAAGCACAGGTATTAGTTGGGCCGGCGATAAAAGTTTTATTAGGGATTTCTTTTTGTAATCTATGGATCATTGCTGTCTCGGTAACAACTATGAAACTATCAGCTGGATTATCTCGGCAGTAGTGTACCATTTTTTCTGTGGAGCATACTTCGTGAGCGAGGTCTCGAACAGTTTTTACACATTCAGGATGTGCTACAATTTTTGCCTCAGGGAATTTCTCTTTTAATTTGTGAAGAGCATTAAAGGTAAAGAGAACATGAGCGTAACAAGAGCCGGGCCACAGTTGCATTTTGCGTCCGGTTTGCTGTGAAACCCATTCCCCTAAATTTTGGTCTGGAACAAAAAGAATTTCTTTGTCTTTAGGTACTTGATTGACTATTTTTTTTGCATTTCCGCTAGTACAAATCACATCCGATAGGGCCTTAACGCCAGCTGAGCAATTGATATAAGCGACAACATAAATATTGGGATTCTTATCTTTAAATTCTTTAAGTCTTTCTTCGGGGCAGGCATCGGATAGGGAACATCCTGCATCAAGATCCGGTAGAATCACCTTCTTTGTTGGATTAACAATTTTTGCAGTCTCTGCCATAAAATGCACACCACAGAAAACAATGACATCCGCATCGGTTTCTTCAGCATTGTAAGCAAGTCCTAAAGAATCTCCTACAAAATCGGCAACGTCTTGAATTTCCTTTATTTGATAATTGTGCGCAAGAATGACAGCATTCTTTTCTTTTTTAAGTTTAAGAATGTCTTTTTGGATTTGAGACAACTCGGCTTTTTCTCCTTTCAAAGGAGGGAAAACCATAGGCTCATAATTG
>OZSS01000102.1_pt1 | contig 36341 bp, 41 predicted proteins | sample 1779911 | NCBI WGS metagenome assembly OZSS01 (sample SAMEA2603589, study PRJEB24840) | metagenome | biome: Water; feature: Photic zone; material: Seawater sample | place: Mediterranean Sea | collected 2013-11-12 | depth 10 m
TTAATTAATTATTACATGCATGGCTTATTACTGAATTGACTATAAGTTGAATATATCAACAATGAGGTAAATCGTGAGTTCATTAAGCGATTTTCTTGGAGAAATAGGTCGTCATCAACTTTTGACTCCCGAAAGAGAACTCACAATGGGCAGAAAAGTCCAAGAGATGGTTGTGCTTGTTAACAGATGTCAAGAGGCAGGAGGGAAAGGGCCTGCTTGTGAATATTCCGAAGCTGAAAGAAAAAAGATCAAAATTGGTGAAAAAGCTAAAAACGAGATGATAACAGCCAACCTAAGACTAGTTGTCAATCTTGCCAAGAGATACCAAGGAAAAGGATTAGAATTACTGGACTTAATTCAGGAGGGGACATTAGGTCTTACAAGGGCCGTAGAAAAATATGATCCGTCTAGAGGACATAGATTTTCTACCTATGCTTATTGGTGGATTAGGCAAGGTTTAAATAGAGCTTTGTCAACTCAAAGTAGAACGATAAGGATTCCTGTCAACATTAATGAAAAACTTACAAAACTAAGATCTGCGAAATCAAAGCTTATGCAACTCAAAGGTATTCCACCTAGTAGTAATGAGCTAGCTGAAGAAATGAAAATAACCAAAGAGGAAATTGACGAACTCCTCTCTTGCGAATTGAGAAGCATCACTGTTAGTCTCCAAGGGACTGTTAAATCAAAATCAGACCCTTCCGAGTTAGTTGATATTCTTCCAAGCGATCAAACTCCACCAATGGAATTAGCCGAGTTAGCCGAAAGGACAGCCTCGGCTTGGAAGTTATTAGATAAAGCAAATTTAACTGAGAAAGAAAGAAAGATTGTAAGCCTAAGATTTGGGTTGGACGGCTCAAATGAATGGAGAACTTTAGCTGAGGTTGCAAGACATATGAGTTGTAGCAGGGAATATTGCCGACAAGTTGTGCAACGAGCATTAAGGAAACTTAGAAAAGCAGGAATACAGAATGGATTAGTTGATAGTATTATCTAAAAATTCTGTTAAAAATATTTCAATTTCATTTATAAGGATGAAAGAAAATTACAAAAACCAAGAAAAAATCTATGATGCTGAAGTTTTAGAGAGTTCAACATTTGATGAAAATATCATTATCAAAATTCTTATTAAAGCAGGAAGAACAATTGCAAAGCCTGCCTTAGAAGTTTTAGAGATGGCTTTAGATCCGTATACTCCAACACAAGTAAGAGTTTCATTAATGGCTGCGCTAGCCTACTTAATTATGCCATTTGATCTTTTCCCTGACTTTATGCCTGTAGTTGGTTTTAGTGATGATTTTGTAGCCCTCACAGCAGTACTCAGTATATGGAGCAAATACATGACTCCTTCAATAAGAGCAAGAGCAGAGAATAAGCTTAATAAGTTATTCCCTTTTTATTGAATGAGTAAATTATCAATACAGGAAGAAAAAGAACTCCTCTCCTTTATTAAAGATTGGTTAAAATCGCATGGATTTACCCAAAAAGACTTAGCAAATGAATTAGATATTAAATCGAGCAGAACCTCCGAGATTGTTCTTAAAATTAAAGAATTATATAAAAAAGGCGGCATATTCAATATTGCAAAAAATCTTATAAAGATTGAGCAAAAATGGTTAAACAATATCAAGAACGATTATAGAGAAACAAAACAAACACCACCATATAATCAATTAGATATCGACTCATTAGTAAAACAGATCAACCAAGATACCAGTAAATAAATATTGTTTAAATACTATATATATTTTTAGTTAAAATCATATAAACTCTTAAAACTAACCCTTAAAATAAATATCGTTTATGCTCCTAAATTCTATAAATAATTAAATTATTAAAGCAAAAAAATATGTATTTTCTTTCAAATTAATTCTTTTTCAATTAATAATTAATAATTACTAAATTTTTTTCGTAAATCATATTTAAAATGCCTGAATCCAGGGATAAATATCATAATTAATCCATATACCTTTTTCCCAATATATATCCTCCTCAATAAGAAATTTCAACTCGTTTACATCATTAGCATTAAAAATTCCAAACAAATATTTGGTACATTTTGTTGGCCCTAATGTAACTAGAATATCTCGATCTTTTAAGTTTTTAAGTCTACTAAGATGTTGTTCACGAAATGGTTCCCTTTTAAAAATTGCATCTTCACAGTACCTTCCAAAAACTACAAACTTTTCCATTTTTAAATATAAATAATAGAATAAATACATACTAAATAATTGCATATAATACACGCAAATTGCTATGTTATTTAATACAACTTTCTTTTAATTAATTATGCTAACTGGTAGCGATCTCCTTGCAAAAGTTAAAGAACTTGGTGATGTTAGCAAATCTGACCTAGTTCGCGCTTGTGGATATGTTTCGACAAAGAAAAACGGAGGTGAACGCTTAAACTTTACCGCATTTTATGAAGCACTTTTAGAAGCAAAAGGGGTTAATCTTGGTGATTCTGGAGTAGCGGGTATTGGGAAAGGTGGAAGAAAACTTAGTTATATAGCTACAGTTCAAGGCAATGGAAATCTTCTGATAGGGAAAGCATATACAGCACTTCTTGATTTAAAAGCAGGTGATGAATTCGAAATTAAGCTCGGAAGAAAACAAATCAGATTATTACCTACAAAATAATCTCAAATGCAACAAAAATAAATTGGATATATGATTTTTAATTAATTTTATATAATTAATTCTTTTAATTAATAAATTATCTTTGTATTTATTTTTTTTTATCGGCAGCTAAACGCATTTCTTTACAAAATTCACCAACATGATCGACAACATCTTTTTCACTTGAGCTCGAGATTCTTTTTACAAATGCACTCCCAATAATTACTCCATCTGCTCCCCACTCACGAACTTTATTAACATGTTCTGGAGTGGATATCCCAAAACCAACAGCAATTGGATTGCTATTTACATCTTTTAATTTAGCAATAAGATTTTCTACTCTATTTTCCATTTTGCTTCTCTCACCAGTGACACCTGTAACACTTACTAAATAAGTAAAGCCTTTTGTATGATTTGATATTTGTTTCATTCTTTCAAAAGGAGTTGTTGGAGCTACCAATAAAATTAAGTCCATAGAATGGTTACTAACTATTTTAGAAAATTTATAAGCTTCTTCTAAAGGGAGATCAGGAACTATTAGTCCGGAAACTCCAGCATTAGATGCCATCTCACAAAACTTTTCAAAACCAAAACATAGTAATGGATTTAAGTAAGAAAAAAGGATGATGGGAATCTTTAATTTACCTTTTAAAGACTCTAAAAGTTTTACTACTTTTCTTAGGCTAGTTCCTGACTTTAAGGCGCGAGAGGCCGCCACTTGAATAACAGGTCCGTCTGCAAGGGGGTCACTGTAAGGGACACCTAATTCAATAAGGTCAGCTCCATTTTCTTGTAACTTTAATAAGATCTCAGAGGTTATTTCAATATTTGGATCTCCAGCCATTATGAAAGGCATCAAAGCTAATTTTTTCTTATTTTTTAACTCACAAAACATCTCATCTACCTTAGATAAAGATTCATTTTTAGAAATTTGCATTTTGTTATCTTTCATAATTTTTTGATATTTTTCTATAAAAATTTATGTTTTTTTCTCTAAATCTTCCATTAGTTTTTGCTGCTCTTCCTTTGACAATGAGTTGAATTTGGTTTCTAGTTTATCATTAACAACTTTTTCATACTCTTTTCTATAACGCTTCCTTTGTTCCATAAAAGTCATTTTTCCATTTACAACTCTATAAACATAAGATGTTACCCAAGTAATAACAATCAAAATCAAGATGCAACTTGAGAGAGTAGTGGCTGTAAAATTGTCGATACCAATTTGCGGTGCAAATTTAAAACTAATTAATCCTATTAATGAAATAAATAAACCTATTTGTATAACTTTACCTTTAGTCAATTATTTACCCTTTTCGCTTCCTTTTAGTCTGAGATTTAAAAATGGAGAAAATAAAATTAAACCTGGAAAGAAAAGAAATACAAGGCCATAAATTCCCAATCTTTCAAATTTGCCCATAATATTCCATCTATTATTCATCCAGTAAAATAGTAATAATGGAATAACCAATAAATATGTAGAAATAATTCCAATATAAGCAATTAAAGTAGCGAATGAATTATTGAAAAAACTTTCCATTTTGATTTATGGTTGCTTAGTTAAAACATAACAACTATTGGAAGTTATCGTCAGAACTAAAAATAAATAATTAAATAATGGGAGTGGGGGGACTTGAACCCCCACGAGCTAAATCGCTCGACGGATTTTAAGTCCGGCGCGTCTACCAATTCCGCCACACTCCCAAAGGAATTTGCGCTTTCTAATCGTAGCTGAAAGTAACCCATTTAACCAAGAAAAATTGGAATATTTACACTTTTAATTGTCAGATTAAATCTAATTTTTTTAATTTACTATTCCTTCTACTTGCCATTGTAAAGTTTCACCTGCATGAAATGGTTTTATTTGTCCGACAATATTTTTTTCTTCAACAACATCAATAAATTCTTTAACTTTATTAGGTCTAGAAACTAATTTTAATTTTTCTTTATTTGGGGGGACATTATAAAAATTAGGGCCATTCAAACTTGCAAACTTTTCAAAATTATCTAGAGCATCCTCCTCTTCGAAAACTGTTAAGTAGCTTTCTATTGCTACTGGCGAATTAAAAATGCCTGCACATCCACAAAAAGCCTTCCACTTCCTAAGGTGTGGAGCAGAGTCAGTCCCCAAGAAAAAACATTTTTTCCCACTTGTTGCCGCTCTCCTTAAAGCGAGTCTATTATTTTCCCTCTTAGCAACTGGTAAGCAGTAAAAATCACTATTTAAGCCTCCAAAAAACATTGCATTTCTATTTATATGCAAATGATGAGGGGTAATAGTAGCCCCAATATTATTTTCTTGCACAAAATCCACTGCGTAAGAGGTGGTTATATGTTCTAGAACGATTTTTAATTTTGGAAATCTTTTGGTTATTTGAGAAAGTTCTTTATCTATAAAAACTTCTTCTCTATCGAATACATCTACTTCAGAATCAGTCACTTCTCCATGAATTAAAAGAGGCATTCCAGAATCTTGCATTAATTCAAAGATCTTATATAGATTTTCTATTTTCCTAACTCCATGACTGGAATTTGTTGTGGCATTAGCAGGATATAATTTTGCTGCAAAAAAAACATTATTTTTAAAACCATTAATTAGTTCCCCTTCATCAGTGTTATCTGTTAGATAAATTGTCATTAATGGTTCAAACTTAGAACTTTCTGGTAGCGCTTCAAAAATAGATTTCCTGTAAGAAATAGCGCTATTGATTGATGTTATGGGAATTTTAGTATTTGGCATAACAATGGCTCTTCCAAAATATTCCGAAGTAAACTGAATGATATTTTTTAATACAAGACCTTCTCTTAAATGTAAATGCCAATCATCAGGTTTTATTATGTTTAAAGTCTTCAAAATTTTTTCTATTTAATCAATTTTAACAGCAAATTAAAATTGACAATAAATTATAGATATTCGAGGATAGTTATTAACCAATTATGAAAATTTTTATTATCTAAATTAAATCCTAAATATGAGTGGTTTTTTATTTCCAATAATAGAAATATTTTTAGGCGTAGTTCTACTTTTTGCTGGAGGAGAGTTCTTTATTCAAGGAGCGATATTTTTATCATTAATTTTAGGAATACCTCAAATAGTAATTGGTTTGACAGTTGTTTCTCTTGGAACAAGCTCTCCTGAATTGTTGGTAAGTTTGAGTTCAATTTTAAAAGGCAGTGATTCGCTTGCGGCAAGCAATGTAATTGGAAGCAATATTTTTAATATTCTCGTTGTTTTGGGCATAAGCTCATTGATAACACCTCTTAAAGTAAAAAGCAGAATAGTCAGAAGAGATGTGCCTCTTTTAATGGCAATTTCTTGTGCAGTTTGGGCTATGTCATCAACAGGCTTATTAACATTGCAAGCAGGGATATTTCTAATATTTTGTTTAATCTTAAATACAATATGGGAAATCAATACCATCAATGAGAAAGGAGAGGAGACAAAAGATGCTGAACCAGAGATAGAAGAATTAAAAGATAACCATAAAGGGAAAATGAATATTTTACTAAAGTTAATATTGGGGATATTTCTTTTAAGCTTTGGTTCAAATATTTTAGTAAATGGTTCTCAAACGCTCGCTACTCTTTTGGGCGTAAATGAAATTGTTATTGGATTAACTATAGTCGCAACTGGGACATCTTTACCAGAATTAGTAACTTCAATAATTGCTGCATTTAAAGGCAAAACAGATCTTGCGATTGGGAATGTAATAGGAAGTAATTTACTCAATCAACTTTTAATCCTTGGAAGTTGCAGTATTTTTTCAGGATTTAAAGGTTTAGTAATTGAACAGAGTCTAATAAAAGTTGACTTACCTTTTATGGTTTTAACTACCTTTGCATGCTTACCAATTTTCTGGAGCAAAGGGAAAATCACAAGAATTGAAGGATTTATTTTGCTTAATCTTTATATTTTCTACATTCTCGATAAGATACTTTTCCTGAATGAATTTAACGTCCTTTCTGAATTAAGGATAGGTTTATTTATTTACTTTGCCTTACTTATAGTATTTCTGATTGTTCAAGAAAAATTAAAATTTTCTAAATCATAATTTTATCCATACATAGTCACAAATTCTTCTGAGATAGTTGGGTGCAAAGCCATTGTAATATCAAAGTCTTTTTTTGTTATCCCTGCATTTAATGAAATTGATACCATTTGAATAATCTCAGACGATGTTTCTCCAAACATATGACATCCTAGGACTTTGTCAGTTAGCTTATGAACTACAATCTTCAACATACATTTTGATTTATTCTTTTTAAAGGTATTAGACATAGGGGTAAATTTGCATTTGAAAATTTTTATATTTTTTTCAGAGTAAATCTCTTTAGCTCTTTTCTCACTTAAGCCAACTGTTGAAATTTCTGGAATAGTAAAAACGGCTTTAGGGATATATTCATAATTTACTTTTCTTTTTTGATCATTAAAAAAATTATCCGAAAAAACTCTCCCTTGTTCTATTGCTACTGGAGTTAAGTTTGGCTTATTTATTATATCGCCAACTGCAAAAATATTTGCGTTGCTTGTTTGATTAAGTTCATCGACATCTAAATATTGGCCATCCATCTTTAGATTTAAAAAATCTAAATTTAAAGGCAAAAGATTTGGTTCTCTTCCTGTAGCAATAAGAATATTATTAGTTAGGAGTCTGTCTCCCGAGTCTAGGGTAGATTCCAGATTTCCATTTACTTTCTTGATAGACTTTAATTGAGTATTGGAGATTATATTGATTTCAGTAAAAGTAGGTGATTCCTCTAGGCATGAAGAAAGATCCTCATCAAAACCATTAAGTAAATGTTGACCTCTAATTAATTGAGTTACTTCAGTACCTAAATTTCTGAAAATAGAAGCAAATTCACAAGCAATATATCCACCTCCTACTATTAATATTGATTTGGGAAACTTTTCTAATTCAAAAATATCATCACTAGTCCATGCCAAATCTACCCCAGGGATATTTAATTTCTTTGGTTTACCTCCAACTGAAATAAGAATTTTTTTTGAATTTATTTTGTTTTTAATTTTCTTTGTGTTTGAACATATAATTTCTAATTCATTTTGAGTAATAAATCTTCCTAAGCCTTCAAAAATAGTTATATTCATCTTTTTTAAAGAATTTCTATGTAAATTACTTAATCTAGAAACCTCCTCCCTAACATTCTTCAACAAAATATTTGATTCAAAATTAATACCTTCATTTTTTAATCCATATCCTTCAGAAGAATCCATATTTTTTTTACTTTTAGCTGCATAAACCATTAATTTCTTAGGCACACATCCCCTTATCACACAAGTTCCTCCTATTTGATTTGCTTCTATGATTGCGACTTTTGCTCCATAACTAGCCGCACGTTTAGCCGCCGCGAGTCCTCCAGATCCAGCGCCAACAACAATTAAATCAAATTCAAATTCCAAGACTTTTTTTAATCAATTATTATAACGTTAGTTTATAGCTTTAATTCAAATAATGAATGGGATTTTGACATGGGATGATTTAAATAAATTTGAAATTGAAGATCTTGATAGAGTTCATGGTATAAATAATTCCTACGCAAATTTAAGATTATTTGGACATAGCGAAAATGATGTATTAGTTACCCTTTATAGGGATAGGCATTCTTGGTGTCCTTACTGTCAGAAGATATGGTTATGGCTTGAATTTAAGAAAATTCCATACAGAGTCAAGAAAATAAATATGTTTTGCTACGGCCAAAAAGAAAGTTGGTTCCTTGAAAAAGTCAGATCAGGGAAATTACCTGCAATTGAATTTAAAGGACAAGTTATAACTGAAAGCGACGATATCATAGCTTTTTTAGAAAATGAATTTGGAGCACTTGGATCTTTTATAACATCTAGTCACCTCATCACAATTCGAGAGTTAGAAAGAGAAATTTTCAGATCCTGGTGTAATTGGCTCTGCCGAGAAAGCTTTAATTTTATAGATAACTCTTTTAGAAAAAAAAGATTTAAAGAATCCATTTCTAAACTCGATGAAATCTTAAGTAGCTCAAAATCAGGGTTTGTTGATCCATCAGTTTCTAACACGGGTGATATAGAGCCTGGTGTTGGAGATATAATTTTTATTCCCTATATGGAGAGAATGAATGCATCACTTATCTATTATAAAGGGTTTAATTTAAGATCTAATTATCGTCATGTAGATAACTGGCTTACCCTTTTTGAGGGGACAAGTGCTTATAGAGGCACTCAAGGAGATTTTCATACTCATTCTCATGATTTACCCCCACAAATGGGAGGATGCTATAAAGAAAGCAATGAACAACAGATTACTTTCTCTAAGCTAATAGATACTGGGGAGGGTTTAGGTAATTATGAATTAAACCAAAATTATGAGTCAAAATATTATGCAACAATTGCTCTTAAAAGAGTGATAAAGCATAAAGACAATTTACTAAAGGTAAACCCATATAATAAAGAATCCTTTGACGAATCATTGAGATCAGCTTTGAGCCATATGATCACAGGTGAAGTATTAATCCCTAAAAAACTTTCAGGAATCTCTCTAAGATACTTAAAAAACAGAATCTCAGTTCCAAGAGATATGCCAATTATTTCAGCAAGGTTATTAAGGCAATCATTAAATAAAATTGAATCGCTTAGTGATATCAATGAAACAGATAAGATACCTTTAAAGCATAGATATGATCAAGATCCTATAAATTTCATTTCTAGTTAATAGTAAAACTATAAATTTTTTCTTGAATCTATTTGAAGTAAATCTCTTATTTTTTGAACTTGACTTGCAATATTTGGATCAATAGATAACTTTTTTTCAACTTGTTCAATAGCATACATAACTGTTGTATGGTCCTTACCTCCAAACTCATCTCCAATTCTTGGTAGGCTTAGATCCGTACCATGTCTCATAAGATACATACCTATTTGTCTAGCTTGACTTACTGGTTTTCTCCTACTTGAACTGATCAATTCATCAGTAGAAACTTTAAAGAAATCTGACACTTTATTAATAACTTGTTTTGGAGTAACAACTACACCAACACTATTAGGATCAAGCATTGGAGCAATTGATTGAACTGTCATTGGCAAGCCTGTTATTGATGCAAATGCAACAGCTCTAGTAAATGCTCCTTCCAATTCTCGAATATTCGAAGTGAATCTTCCTGCTATAAATTGAATTAAATCTCTTGGAAGACTCATCCTCTCTTGTTCTGCCTTTTTTTGAAGGATGGCTGTCCTCGTCTCAAGGTCAGGTGGTTGAATATCTGCGGTCATACCCATTGAGAACCTAGAAATTAATCTCTCTTGAATTCCCGACAATTGATTTGGTGGTCTGTCACTTGCAATAACTATTTGACTTCCTGATTCGTGAAGTGCGTTAAAAGTATGAAAGAATTCTTCCTGTGTATACTCTTTGCCTTCTAAGAACTGTATATCATCTATTAAAATCAAATCTACATTTCTATATTTATCTCGAATAGCTGTCATTCCATCTCTTCGAATACCACTAATAACATCATTTGTAAAAGTCTCTGTAGATACATATTTAACTTTTGCTTCTGGATCTATTTCTACTCGATAATGACCTATTGCTTGCATTAAATGAGTCTTACCAAGGCCTACTCCTCCACAAATAAATAATGGATTGAATTCTCTCCCAGGAGATTCGGCAACGGCTAAAGCTGCGGCATGAGCCAACCTACTATTTGGACCTACAACAAATCTTTTAAAGACGTAGCGTAAATTTAAACCATTAGGATTTTTGAATTGATTTTTTGAAGAATTATTTTGGTTATTACTAGAAAAAGATCTTGTTTTATGATGAACATTCTTTTCGTTAGCTTTATCTTCATTTGTTAAATCGCTGCTGGTATTCGTTTCAGATTTAAAAACAACTTTTACATCATGACCGCAGATTTCCTTCGCAGCTTTTTCAATAGATTCACAATAATTCTTTCTCAACCAATCACTAGAAAATGTATTTGGGGCGATTAAAGTTAATAAGCCATTTTCAAAACAATTAAACTTAGCAGGCCTTATCCATGTCTCAAATGAAGGCTTACTTAAAGTTTTTTGGAGTGATTGTTGAACTTCCGCCCAAATAGGATTAGTTGCTTGCAAAGTTTTATTCTCTAGATTATTAATCTAGTTGGAATTTAATAATTGGCCATTATCAAATCACAAGATCACGACAAATTTAAAATTATTTAACAAAGTATCGACTAAATTTATAAAAATAAATTTATATTTTTTAATAGGCATATAATTATTTTAAATTTCACTAAATTATTGGATAGAGCATTACTTATTATCATGGCGAAATGGCATGGTTTTGGAAGATGCAAAACAAGATTATCAAAAGATATAGGTAAAAATAATTCGGCGAGAATACAAAGTGTAATGACCAAACACACTATTTCAGTTGCAAAATTTCTTCAGGAAAATAAACTGCTTGATATTTCTATGGCGATAACTGGTTTGGGAGCAGGAAATAGTAGAAAATGGTCTAGAGAATTAGGCATCAAAAAATTTAATTTGCAGGGGAAAGGCTGCTTGGGAGAAAAAATGAAACGGCAAATAATTATCAACAAAAAATTTTGTGCAAGGCATAAGATCAAAAATATTATTTTTATTGGTACTGACCTTCCAGATTTATGCCATCAAGATTTATTGAATACTCTAAAAGAGCTTCAACAGAATGATCTTATTTTAGGACCATCTAACGATGGAGGATATTGGCTTATCGGTTTATCAGAAAAAATAATGTTATCACATACATATTTACCTTTTATCAACATAAAGTGGGGAACAGAAAATGTTCTTCAAAATACAATTGATAATTTTGCTTCTAAAAAATTAAAATACAAGTTTCTAGATAAAAAAATAGATATAGATACAATTATTGATATTGAAAATAGAAAATAATCGACTTGTCAAAAATTTCAATTATCATTCCAACTATTAATGAAGCTAGTAATTTGCCATTATTGCTTTCAGACTTGTCAAGTATTCAGGAAGAGGGCGAAATCATAATTGTTGATTCTGGAAGTGAAGATAAAACTATCGATATAGCAAATATTTATGGAGCGAAAGTATTTATATCCAAAGAAAGGAATCGAGGTTTACAATTAGATATTGGAGCTAAAAATTCAAAAGGAGAGTGGCTCATATTTTTACATGCAGACACAAGATTAACTCATGATTGGTTTAAAAAAATAAACTCATTTTTAAAGGGGAACAAGAATATTATTTACTATTTTGAATTCAAAATTAATCACAAAAAGATAATTTATAGAGTTCTCGAAATTCTCGTGAATATTAGAAGTAAATTTTTCAAACAACCATATGGTGATCAAGGTTTAATAATTCATAGAACAATCTATTTTAAGAATAATGGATTTAGAAATATACCTTTGATGGAAGATGTAGATTTTTTAATGAGATTAAACAAACAAAAAGATTTAAAACAATTAAATTTTCCTATTTTTATAAGTTCAAGGAAATGGGAAAGAACTAATATTTTTCTCCAAGCAATTAAGAACTGGCACTTTAGAAGAAGATGGTTAAAAGGCGAATCGTTAAAATCTATATATTCTGACTACTACAAAAAATGATTAATTTGCATACCAAAAAGCACATTTCGACCCTCTAGGTTCTAAAATCCAACCTTGTCTTTTGTAAAATGAAACCACTTCAGCATCAGCAAAAAGGGTTACTTTAGAAATGCCAATATTTTTCAATTCTTTTAGGACATATCTCATTATCTCTTTCCCCAATCCAAGTCCTTGATAGACAGGGTTAATAGCCACATCCCAAACTGTTGCTTCTAGAATTCCATCGCCAGTGCATCTTGCAAATCCAACTAGTCTGGGAAATTTATCATCATGACGCCATAACCCAACCACCAAAATACTGTAATCTAAAGCTCTTTTTACTCTCCTTATAGGCCTTCTGCTCCAACCAACAGTTTGCAAAAGTTGATCTAGTTCTATTAGATCTAAATCTTTATTTTTACTACATACAAATATTTCTTCTTTAGTTGTTTGAGTGAACTCATAAGAATTTAAACCATAGAGATCTATCAGCTCATCCTTTGATATACTGTTTGATTTTTTTATTAACGATCCTTGGTTTCTAAAAATCATTAAAAATTCACGAATCCCTTTTGTTGAAGCTCAGAGAGCTGAAAATATAAACCCTTTTTAAGTCTTAATTCACTATGCGTTCCCTCCTCAACTAATGATCCCCCTTTCAAGACTAAAATCTTATCAGAACTTTCAATAGTTGCTAATCTGTGAGCTATTACTAATGCTGTTCTTTTTGACAGAATTCTCTCAAGATCTTTCTGCAAAGTAGCTTCTGTTGAGGGATCCATAAACGCTGTTGCTTCGTCCATTATTAAAACAACAGGATTTCTAATCGCTACTCGAGCTACGGAAAGAAGTTGTCTCTCTCCAGAAGAGAGATTTCCCCCTCTTTCTCTTAGTGAGGTGTTTAAACCTTCTGGTAATTTTTTTAACAAATTATCTAAACCTAATTCGTAACAAAGATTTTCTAATTCAAGATTGTCTAGATTCGAATTCAGTTTTAAATTATCTGCGACATTTCCACTAAAGATAAAGGTATCTTGCAAAACTACTCCCAACATATTTCTAAGAGTTGCAATAGGAATATCTTTGATATCTATATCATCGATTAAAATTTGACCCGATTGAGGTTCATACAATCTACACAATAGTCTTATTATGGTTGTCTTACCTGAACCAGTTGGACCTACAAAAGCCACATGCTCTCCTGGATTAATCTTGAAAGATAAATTCTTTAAAATGTGTTCTCCTTCGTTGTAGAAAAAATTAACATTTTTGAACTCAATTTTGCCCTTAAATTTTTTATTTACATTTTTAGCATTTTCTAAAAAATGTTTTGCGGAAGTAGAGTCCTTAATCTGTATTTCTTCATCCAATAATTCGTTTATTCTTTCTACAGCTGTTAAACCTCCTTGTATTTGAGTAAATCTTTCTGCAAGCTGCCTTAAAGGTTCAAAAAGTCTTTGAGAATATAAAATAAAAGTTGTTAATGTTCCTAAACCAATATTTCCAGAAGTAACAAGATATCCTCCAACTGCCAAAACCAAGGAAACTGCAGCAAGAGAAATCCATTCTATAAACGCTGAAATACTACTGTCATAAAATATTGTTCCATTAACTGCTTTCTTATAAGCAACTCCAGTTTTGGAAAATTTCTTGCTATTAAAAGCCTCTCTTCTGAACATCTGAACGACTTCTAAACCTTGAAGATTCTCTTGAAAATCAGAGTTTAGTTGAGACAATTCTTCCCTTACTTGATAATTGGCTCTTCTGTAACGTTTTTGAAGCCAGATAATAAAATATGAAACTGGGATTTGAGTCAAAAGTAATAAAATGGCAAGCCCCCGATCAATTGACAGCATTGTCAAAGAAATTACTATCAGACTAACGAAGTCAGCAATGACTCCTACTGCCCCACTACCAAAAACCTCGGCTAGAGCATCAACATCATTTGTTAATCTTGTTAATAATTTCCCCACAGGCATTTTATCGTGATACTTAAGAGATAAAGATATTGAATGATCAAAAAGTTCTCTTCTTATTCTTGCTGTCAAACGTTGTCCCACTGCTTGGATATTGTAAGTTTGGTATCCCTGCAGAACTAATCTGAATAAAACAGTTATAAATAAAGTTACGATAATGGCATTTATCGACTGCCCAAAGAAAGTTTTACTAAGCCAAACATCTGTAGTTTCGTTCTTTAGAATAGTAATTGCTTGACCAACTAATAATGGTTGAATAGCTCCAGAGAAAGAAACAGGTAACAAAACTATCAAGATTAGATAGATTGTTTTTTTATCTTTTGTTAAATATTTACCTAACTTTTTAATCCTTCTAAAATCTTTAAAAAACATTTAGCTAATCTTCTATAAAGCATTAGTTGATTCTATTGATAAAATTGTATCTCTGAGATGATTATCATCTAACCTCATTGATAAAGGATTTCCAATTAGTCTTGCAGTCGAGTAATAAAGATTATCTATTTTAATTAAACCATTCTCTTTGAGAGTCTTTCCAGTTGCTACCAAATCAACTATTGCCTCTGCCATACCTGTAATAGGACCAAGCTCGACTGATCCCGTCAAATGTACTATTTCTACAGGAATATTTAATTCTTCAAAATAAGATCTTGCTGTTTTTATAAATTTACTTGCTACTTTACAATTCGCTGGAAGATCGGTTGGTTTTAAATAATTGCTATTTTTCTTAACCGCCAACGACATATGACAACCCCCAAATCCTAAATCTAATAACTTTGCAACTTTTAATTCAGATTCTCGTAAAACGTCATACCCAACAATACCCAAATCAGCCTGACCATAACTTACATAAACAGGCACATCTCCATTTCTTACTAATAGAGCTTTTGCCCGTTTGCAATTTGATTCAAAGGTTAATGATCTATTATTTTCTTCCAACGCATTAGAGAAATCTAACCCAGCTTTTTTAAAAGTTGAAATTGAATCTTTTAACAGAGCTCCTTTTGGTAAAGCTATAGTAATCATAGATCAATTTCTTCCAAGGATTCTTCATTCTAATTTAACAATGGATTTTAATAAAGCTCGAAATATAATCGGACTTAGAGTTTTAAGTGATAACATCATATGGTTGTTGGTAAAAGATAAATCAGTTGTAGTTATAGATCCATCTGTACACGAACCAGTTATTAGATATATAAATGAAAACAATTTTCACTTAGATGCTATTTTGCAAACTCATCATCATTCAGACCATATTGGAGGGACGAAGTCTCTTATTGAAAAATGGCCAAATGTAAAGGTGATTGCTTCCTTTAAAGAAAAAAAGCGAATCCCTTTTCAAAATGTATCTGTTGAAGATGGAGAAAGTTTAAACATTTTAGGGGAAGAAGTAAAAATAATTGAAGTATTAGGTCATACAAACTCACATATTGCCTTCTTTTTGAATGGGGAAGATCCTGTTCTTTTTATTGGTGACACATTATTTTCTGGAGGCTGTGGAAGAATTTTTGAGGGAACTTATCAACAAATGTACTCTTCACTAGAAAGAATCAAATCTTTACCAAAAAATACTCTGATATATTGTGCACATGAATATACAAAGGAAAATATATTGTGGGCATTAAATCTCAAGCCAAAAGATCAAGATATAAAAAATAAACTTTCGGAAGTTGAAAAAAAACTTTCACTTAATGAATTGACAATTCCATTTTTACTTGATGAAGAGATGAAAATAAACCTTTTCTTAAGAGCAAAAAATTTAGAAGAATTTACTTTTTTAAGAGCAAATAAAGATTTATGGGTTTAAATAGATAGGTATCTTCTTAAACAAATGTCCCCCAAACAAGTAATTAAAACATCAAATGCTCCAGATCCAGTAGGACCTTATAATCAAGCAATAAAAGCTGGGGATTTTATCTATTGTTCTGGTCAAATTGCTATAGACCCAGCTTTAAATGAAATAACATGTTTAGGTGATATAGAGAAGGAAACTATTCAAGTTTTAAAAAATCTTGCAGAAGTTCTTAAAGCTGGTGGAGCCAAAATAGAGGATGTAATAAAAACAACTATTTACTTAACGGACTTAAGTAATTTTCAAATTGTCAATAAAATATATAGTGATTTTTTTAATATAGAGAATCCTCCAGCAAGGGCCTGTGTGGAAGTTTCATCTCTACCAAAAGGAGTTTTAGTTGAAATAGATTGCGTCGCATTTCTAGATTAATTTCTAATTATTGAGAAATTTGAAATATGAACCAATTGTGCACCATAGTTGTATAGATTATTAGTTGATAATTCATCTTTGATCTATGTCAGCAGCAAAGCTTAATATAGATGAACTAGAAGCAGGTTATCCTTTATTTTGCAAAGCTCTTAGACTATTAATCTTAAAAGGAAACTCAGTTAAAGATATTGAAAAGACAGTGTGTTGGGGTCATCTTGAGACTTTAAATAGATGTCTACCTGGTAGATATAAAGCCCCAACATATTTAATGGCTTTAATCAAAAGAGATATTGCAAAGCCTAATAATTATTAAAAAGGACTAATACTCTAAATAAAATTTATCAATATCCATTGAAAAGTCTTTTTCCTTTTCTGATATTTCTTTATTATCTAAAAATATTGAAAGACTTACAAAATTCTTACCGAAGCTGATATTTGGATAGATATCCCTTTCTTTGCATAATTTCTCAATTTCCCCCATGAATTTACTAATTTTTGAGTATTGATCAAATTCAAATCTTTTTTCAATCCTCAAAGGTGATTCTCTTTCATTCCACATTACATTCTTTATTCAAGACTAATTACACTATACATTCAACAAAGTTTCTCAATAAATTTTTGAAGATAAAATTTTTAGTCACTCTCCCAATAATCAATAATCCCGCCAATTGTTAAATCGGTTTGAACTTCTGGATTAGGGCATGCAAATCTAGCGGCAGAGCCACTTGCAGTAAAAACCCAGTTACCTTCTCTAGCTCCAACAGGATCAACAGCAACTAATTTCTTCCCTTTGTTATTTTCTAAAATTCGTAAATTCATATGACCTAAGCCAGCGACTCTTTGAGTGCATACCATCCTTCCTAATACCTTCATAATTTCCACGATTTATATCCTCCTTTTTATGACTTTTCAGGATCCCAATGATCAATAATTCCAACAATCGTTAAATCGCTTGGATAAGATTTACTCCCCGCAGCTTCTCTAGCAGCAGAACTTCCAACACAAATAACCCAATCTCCTGGCTTACAGCCAACAGCATCAACTGCAACTTTATTAGAAGAACCATCTAATACAACCTGCAGATGTTTATGTTCAAAACCAGGAATCCTATTGGTAGAAACAAGTGGTTTTACAACCTTGCAAATTAACATAATTAGTGAGCCTCCTCTGTTTTTTTATCTAAAGACATTCCAATAATTTGGGCGGAATGAATTTTGTCCCTATCTCTAATAGTAGAGCAAGTATGTAACAAACCTTGATCAACTAAATTTTTATATCTAATTGATATCGCATTATTAACTCTTTCACAATCATTTATTGCCCTCTCTTTTGCACCGGGTACTTTTCCAGAGTAATCAAATCTTATTACTACCGGAATAGGTAGATCTTGAGAAACATTTAATCCAGTAAAAATCTTCACTCCTACATCTAAATCTGGAGCCCCTTCTTCGACTGTATCTAAATGAGCAAAATAAGTTAAATTTCTGAGATGTACTTCTTTGAAACCTATACCTACTCCAATAAACCTCTCTGCATGTCCAATATCTTCATAAGAACCATTATAAAAACTCTTAACATAATCAATTTGAGAAATATTATTGACAATTAATTTATACATAAATTTTTCCAGTCCACTGAGTTTATCTTTTGAAGATTGCTTAGAAATTGTCTGGCAAATTTCTCTTTCCGCATCCTCTTTTGAAAAATTTATTGTTGAATTATAAATTTCTAATGTAGAAATAGTTTTTTCTAAATCTATACCGCCATCGCTAGTTGATAAATGTATTTTTAATGAATCAGTGTCTGTATCAAGTCCAATTAACATTAAATCCACAGAAGCTCCGCAGCAAAAGCTATTCTCTACAGCCTCTTTGAAAGCATATAATTTATTTCTACCTTCTGCTGCAGCTAACTCGTCATTACTCCCATGAGCTGCGCATCCCTGATGCAAAGGATCTACTGAACTAAAATGATAAGTTACAACTTTTAAGTACCTGGTATCTTTATGAGCTTCATTAGGAACATTCTCTCTATATCTTTTATGTTCAGTTTTAACCCATCGATTAACGGTATTTTCAATATCAAACAATGCTCCAGCATGGGATCTTCTTCTTACTGAACTAAAAGGTATTCTCATTACATAAGCAACTGAATGAGCTAATCTTCCATCTGAACAAGGAGTTATATCAAGTAAATGTATTCCACAATCTAAAAGAAATTTTTCAAAGTCTTCCGCATCCCTACTTCCAGCAGCACCTTCGAGTGGATCATTGTTAAAAAAATTATCGCTAAGTTTCTCATGCTGTTTGAAAGCACACCATGCATATAAAGCTCTCATATCAAGAGGGTTAACCCAAGATTTATCTAATACATGTAGGGGTAAATCTATTCCCAAATTTTTTCTTGATATTTTCTGAGCCTTATTTATAAAATCTTCGTGATGTTGAATTCGGGCAATTTCCTTGAGAGCTGGAACAATTTCGTCAAAATCACTTTTTATTTTGCTTTCATACCTAAATAGATTTTCATTTTGAATATTATTGGTTAATTTATGAGACTTTCCCGAATCGCGTAAATTATTTGATTCTTTAGTTTGTATATGGATATTTTCAGTAAAAGTTTTCATTGGAGCGGTTGGCCCCAATGTGAAGTTCTTGGCTTTAGCCAGTCCTCTTAAAGGCATTATTTACTTAACCTCTTGCACCACCTGAAAAGGTAACAAGTTGTCCTTCACGAGTATTACCACTAGATCCAGTTATCAAGAAATCTGGTTTTTCTGTTTCGTCATTTCTTTTAACTTCCATAGGTGGCATTGCGCTCATGAATCCTGCTCTTGATGGATTTCGCTTTCTAGAAGAAGCTCCCTCTGTGCCTGTTACCTTATCACCCCGATCCCAATCATCACCAGTTACGTTTCCCACTGATTGTCCTTCACCAGTGACCCTTGATGCGACTCTTTTTTCTGGTGTCTTTGCAGCACGGTCTGCCTCTTCGATTTCCATTTTTTGTTTATAAGTAATGTTTTTATTCGGTTCAAATCTAAATTTTTCAGTACCAGTGACCTTATCAACTGCCATATCAAAAGGTCCTGTTACCTTTGAACCATTTTCATATTCATTACCCGTAACACCTTGAGTATTTTTTTCAGAATATTTGTCTCTTGATGGTGATTTAACAGAGAATTCGTTCCAAGAGTTACCTGCTGACTTTTCCGGATTCGCATAAGCAGTATCATGTGGAGGATTATCACAAGCTTGTGAGAACTGATCTCCACCAACATAAGGAGTCCCTGTTAGGTTTTTACAAGCACCTTTTTTAGCACCTGTCATTACTCCCCCAATTCCTGGTTGTTGACCTGTAAGTCTGGCATTTGAATTATTTCCAGAGTTAACTGTTGCTCGTGATTTCATATCTTCAGAAGTTTCATTATTACAATTCTCATTAATCTGATCTAAGCCCGCGTATGGTGTTCCTGTTAACACTTTGCATGAACCTGGTTCATCCCCAGTTACTATTTTTGATCTTCCAGTCATAGTCCCGCTTATTAAATTTGACTTTGAAGAAAGGCTTAAACCTACTTTTCTAGCTTCTGGTTTTGGTTTTGAACCGCAAAACTTCTCATATTGTTGAGATCCTATGTACTCATCACCAGTTACATTCTTGCAGCTACCATGTTCATTGCCTGTCATATAGTCTGATCTTCCTACCCCTGTACCAGTTACATTATTCCCATTAAGAGTGTTATAACTGCCTACTTTTTCAAATGCTTTACCTTTTGGATTTGGCTCTGAGCCAAGATATTGATCTCCAGTTAACTGATGTCCAGAACCTGATTCATCTCCAGTAACCAAGGTTGATCTACCAGGAAGTGATCCAGATACTTTTAATCCATCAATTGTAGTACTATGTTTTACCTTTGAAGGATTTTTTGGAACATCACCACAATACTTCTGTGATTGATTAGCAGATACATATTCAGTACCTGTAAGGTTTTTACAAGTCCCAGGTTCATCGCCTGTAACCCTCTCAGATCTACCAACTTCATTTCCAGTTACTTTATTACCTGATGTTGTAGAGGTAACAGTAGATCTAAGTGGTTGTTTATAACTTGGTCTATCTTGACAAAATTGGTCAACTACTTCTGATCCCATATATTGAGTACCAGTGACAGTTCTGCATGTACTTGCTTCATTACCTGTAGTTTTTACAGATCTATTAGCTTGTGTTCCAGTAACTATTTGACCTGAATCAGTTTCACTTTTACCAACTTTCCAGCTAGCATCAGCAATATTTTGTTTGGCTCCATTTTTATTTGGACCACATGGTCTACATTTGCCATTACCTTTTTTGCCTGTGGCACCAGTTTTGCTTCTTAGCTCTCTCACTCTCTGAGAAATTTCTCTACTACTTAAATCTGGGTCTCCCCTTCTAGCTAAAGAAGCTGCACTGGTATTTTGTTTAGTTGCTGATTTACCATGCTTAGATTGAGCTTCTCTTCTAGCTAAAACAATATCTCTACTCGTATTAGTAATAGGCTTTCTCTTTTGATTAATTCTTCTTTTAACGTTTGGTTTTGATGTTTTAATTTCTGTATTATGTGAATTTTGAACTTCCTGATTTTTGCTTGTGGAAGTTTCAACTGTGTTTACAGGACTTTCTTTTTTAACATCAGTACGAGTTCTATCGGATGAAGTTATTGCTGATTTCCCATGAGTAGACATTGCTTTTCTTCTCTCTATTACTAACTCTTTACTAGATAAAGTTGTTGAAGAAGACTTTCTACTTACCTGAGTTTTTGGAATATGTTTTGTAACTGGTTTAGTAATATTTTGATTATTCGAAGAAGACTGGGTACCAGAAATCTGTATATCTTGAGAAGATCGAACTCTATCTTTAGTAGTTGAAGAATAAGCAGCAGCTTTTTTACCGCTATCACTCATCGCCTTTCTTCTTTCTAGTGCAATCTCTCTACTGGTTTTTTTTGACATAATCTTCAAATGTGAAACTCTTTTGAAAAAACTTTCTCCAAAAATATTTTTTGGAGAAAGATATTTACTACATAAAAGTAGATTTAACGTCCTTGGAAAACTACAAAAGCTGTTCCTTGGCTTTGAGTGTAAGCATCGTATCCGATGATTCTTACATGATGATCAGGGTATGCTCTATGACATGCCTCTAATTCACTTACAACCAAGTTAAGATCTTTTTCCCCAAAGAATGGGAGCTTCCAATAAGACCAATAAGTTTGCATACTTCCACTAGGATGAACATGCTCAATAACAGGACTCCAGCCTTGAGCAATTATGTATGCAATTTGATCGTATATTTCCTCCTGGGTCATCGGTGGTAAGAAACCGAATGTTTCCAGGGTTGCAACTGTTTGATAGTCGCCTACTGTGCTCTGGAAAGGCATAATTAATTTTAATGTGAATGAAATTACTCGTAATAGAACGAGTTTTGTAGAAGTTTGAGGAGAAGAACAATCTCCTCAATTTTGAAATCTGGTTTAACCTTGAACGTCTAGTTTGTCGACGGTATCAAATTCAAACTTAATTTCCTTCCAAGTCTCAAGAGCGATAGCTAATTCAGGACTGTGTTTAGCAGCTTCCATAAGAATGTCTCTACTCTCTTTTTCAATTTCGCGACCAGCATTACGTGCTTTTACGCAAGCTTCTAAAGCGACTCTGTTGGCTGCAGCTCCAGCAGCTGAACCCCATGGATGACCATGTGTTCCTCCACCAAACTGGAGACAAGAATCATCTCCAAAAATCGCTAGGAGTGCAGGCATATGCCATACGTGAATACCACCTGATGCGACAGCAAATACTCCTGGCATTGAACCCCAATCTTGATCAAAGAAGTTACCTCTTGATCTATCTTCGGGAACAAATGACTCTCTTAAATTGTCAATGTAACCAAGAGTTGTTTGACGATCACCTTCCAGTTTTCCAACAACAGTTCCAGTATGTAATTGATCTCCTCCGGAGAGTCTCAAACATTTTGCTAGAACCCTGAAATGGATACCGTGTTTTGGATGTCTATCAATAACAGCATGCATCGCTCTATGAATATGTAGAAGCATGCCATTTTTACGACACCAGTTTGCTAATCCAGTATTTGCAGTAAAACCACCAGTTATATAATCATGCATGATGATTGGCATATCTAGCTCTTTTGCAAATTCAGCTCTTTCGTAAAGTTCTTCTGGAGTGTTGGCAGTACAGTTTAGGTAGTGACCTTTAACTTCGCCAGTTTCCTGCTGAGCAAGCTTAACTGCTTCTGCAACAAACTCAAATCTTTCTCTCCAACGTTGGAATGGCTGAGAGTTGATATTCTCGTCATCCTTCGTTAAATCAAGACCACCTCTAAGGCACTCATATACAACTCGACCATAGTTTTTACCAGATAATCCTAATTTAGGTTTAATGGTACAACCAAGAAGAGGTCTTCCATATTTGTTTAAACGATCTCTTTCAACTACGATTCCATTTGGTGGACCACCGCAAGTTTTGATGAAAGCGATTGGGAATCTAATATCTTCTAGACGTAGGTGTCTTAGAGCTTTAAATCCAAAAACGTTTCCAACTAAAGATGTTAATACGTTTGTAATAGAACCTTCTTCAAAAAGATCTAAAGGATATGCAATAAAAGCATAAAAAGCTTCAGGATCTCCAGGAACGTCTTCGATTCGATAACAACGTCCTTTATAAAATTCTAAATCTGTAAGTAACTCGGACCAAACTGTTGACCAAGTACCTGTTGAAGATTCAGCGGCAACAGCTGCTGCAACTTCTTCTCTGGGAACACCTTCTTGACCTGTACATTTGAAACAGGCTAGTAAATCGGTGTCTAGGGGTACATATTCTGGAGTCCAGTAGGTATCTCTGTACTCCTTTACCCCTGCATCATACTTCTTACTCATAAGGATAAATTTAGGTCTGTGTAGGGAAAATAATCATTGTGCAAAATTTATAAATTTTGCTTTATTTATTAGTCCTTTTGACCAAGAAATTCACCGTTACCAAGAGCAGGTTCAACTTCTCTATGAGGACGAGCAATAATGTGAGCTGCAACTAAACCGTCACCAACTCTTTCACAAGCATCAGCACCAGCTCTTACAGCTGCGTTAACTGCGCCTGTTTCTCCTCTAACTAAAACTGTGACATAACCGCCACCTACGAATTCACGGCCAATAAGGCGAACTTCTGCAGCCTTTGTCATTGCGTCTGCTGCTTCGATTGCAGGTACAAGTCCGCGTGTCTCGATCATGCCGAGAGCGATACCCATTGTTTCTGTAGCCATTGTCTACTAATTACTAAATGTGGAATGTTCAATCCGAACAATGCTTCATTAAGTACTTATAAGTCAAGCGTTTTCGATAAAATCTCCATTAATGTTTTTTCTATCATTCATAAGTTAAACTTATCACCCTTGGTACTATTGATATGTCAATACTTATGCAAATTAGTTAGTGCATCAAAACATACTGTTGTGTTAAGAAAAAATTTACATTATGTTATTTCCGTACGAGGCAGGCCCTGTCTACACAGGTGTGGAATGTTCAACCTTTCCTGTCTCTGTATCTAGCCTTGAAGTAAGATAATATTCTCAATAAATCTATTTGTTATTTTGAACCTTCCAGTTCTAACAATTGCGAGTGGCAACCAAACTAAAGTTTCTGAAATTTCGGAAATGCTGGATGTTTTGTCTTTAAGGGTTCAGAAGCAACCAGAATATTTAAATGTCGAAGAGACTGGAGACACATATTTTGAGAATGCACTTTTAAAAGCAAAAGCAGCTGCTTTAGAGACAAAAACCTGGGCATTAGCTGACGATTCAGGCCTTGAAGTGGATATCTTAGATGGTCGACCAGGCATATATTCTGCTCGATATGCCAAAAACAACACTGAAAAAATTAAGAAATTAATTAATGAACTTTCTGATAGTCCTTACAGGAGCGCGAGATTTATAAGTTGTATGGTTTTATGTGATCCCTCAGGAAACTTAGTAAAGGATACAACTGGAATATGCTGGGGAGAAATTCTTAAGACTCCAAAATATCCAAATGGGGAGTTCGAATCTATTTTTTGGGTAAAAGAAGCTAACTCTGTTTATGGAGAGCTCTCACAATCACAACTAAGTAAGTTAGGAAGCAGGGGTAAAGCCGCCAAAATTATGTCACCTTACCTCAAAAAAGAAATTGGTTTAAATTAAAAAAAATTCTCAATAATTTGAAATTTCATCAATTGCTCTTATAGCAGCAGCTGCTGCTTCTTCTACATCTCCTTCTTTCCCAGCGAGAGTTAATCTACCAAAAGCGCCAACTGCCTTTACATCAACAACAGTTATATTTGATGCTTTTTCTGCTTCATTTGCTGCTTTTAAGACATACCCGGCCGGTTCAGTTTCTAATATAAACATGCTCATTCCAGATTGAATCATTGATCCACTTCTGTTTTGTCTATTTATTAAAACAGCATGATCTGGAGTAATAGCTCGAATAACTTCTGTCCAACTTGTTGAAGGTTTGGTTCTTTTTCTAACTTCACTTCCAATAGCATCTAGAACAACATCCCCAGAATGTAAAACAGTACTTTGATCTTTGTGATAAAGAGCAAGAGAGCCAAATGCTCTTTCAACAATCATCTGACCAAGTCTTACATTACTTGCTTTTAAGGCAATATCAGTGACTCTATGAACGGCCATCCCAGGTGAAACTTCCATCCAAAGGCATGAATCTCCGGGTATAGGTAAAAAACCTCTACTAACCGTCCCCATATATGCAGCTAATTGAGGTTGAAGAGAATCTAAAAAAACATATGTTCTCAACTCAATTTGTTCAACTTGACTTGCTTGTCTGGACACCAAAGACTTTTCTGAATCAGTTGTAATAAAACAGCTTGCACCACTGGCCTGAGATTGCACCTCAGATCCTGTGACAAGAGAACTTCCTTTTTTTCGTTCTCCTCTGTTTAAACTAGAAGTTGGTTCCATTCACGCGACTATAACGGATAATGGTTCATTTTTTCTATTAAATTTACTTGCATGCTTCCCACAAAACGATAACTTCAAGTAAAAGATATGCATTTTTATGGGAACTTCTCAAAAAAAAGAACCAAATGTTTCTGGTACTGAAAAAGAATTAACTCCTGATCAAACTCTTGGATTAGTTAGCCTTAGCTTGATGCAAAAACTATCTCAGAAAGACCCATCTTTTAGTTGGTTAGAAGAAGATAAAATTGAAAAAGTAAATCTTAAGAACCTTAGAGATAGATTGGAGTTAACTCAATTAGCTATAAATACTGGAGCACCTTTAACCACTTCAGAAGTGACAGCTTTAATTGGGGCAAAGCCCGGGAAATCTAAGTTAGAAAGAGCAGGATTATTAGCAACTAAAATAGCTAGAAATGTTTGGAAGATTTCAAAAACAAGTCAAGGAAATTCCTTCTACAGAAATTAAAATACGCTCCAAAAGTTTTTTTGCATAATTCCCATTTAAGTATTTAAACATTCATATAAGTTTTTTAAATGTGTTCATTTTGTAAGAGAACTTATTAATTACTTTCTTAAATTAAAAAGTTTATGCAAGCTTGAATTATAAGCTCTTGAAAATTTTTAATGAGTAAAGTTAAATTTAATAAGGAAACTGGGCCCAGAGAAGTTTTTTGTGGGTTAACTTCAATAGTCTGGCTCCATAGAAGAATGCCGGATGCATTTTTTCTAGTTGTAGGCTCAAGGACATGTGCTCATTTAATTCAAAGCGCTGCTGGAGTTATGATTTTTGCTGAGCCAAGATTTGGGACGGCTATTCTTGAAGAAAAAGATCTTGCTGGTCTTGCTGATGCTCACGAAGAATTAGATCGAGTGGTAAATGATCTTATTGCGAGAAGACCAGAAATAAAAACTCTTTTTCTAGTTGGATCTTGCCCAAGTGAAGTAATCAAATTAGATCTTGCAACTGTCGCAGAGAAATTAAACAAAAGATTTTTAGGTCAAGTAAGATTCGTTAATTACTCTGGCAGTGGGATAGAAACAACTTTTACCCAAGGAGAAGATGGCGCCTTAAAAGCTTTAATTCCATTGATGGAATCATCAAATGAGGAAAAATTATTATTAGTTGGTACTCTTGCAAATAATGTAGAGGATAGGTTTAAAAAGATTTTTAGAAATTTAGGAATTTCAAATATTGAGAGCTTCCCACCCCGTCAATCAACAGAATTACCAAAGATTGGCAAAAATACAAAAGTTTTATTAACTCAGCCTTATTTAAGTGATACCGTTCGAGACCTAAAACATCGTGGTTGCGAAATAATTTCGGCTCCATTTCCTCTTGGTATCGAAGGAAGTACAAAATGGTTTTTAGCTGCTGCCAAAGCTTTCAAAATTAGTGAACTTAAAGTTCATAAAATTATTTCGCCTTTAATCAATAGAGCAAAACTTGCTCTTGATTCACACAAAGAAATACTTAAGGGAAAAAGATTATTTCTTCTTCCTGAATCGCAACTAGAGATATCTTTGGCAAGATTCTTGCATAATGAATGCGAAATGGATCTAATAGAGGTAGGCACTCCTTACCTAAATAAGGATTTAATGAAAGAAGAGATTAATTTATTACCTGATAATACAAAAATTGTTGAAGGGCAACATGTAGAAAAACAATTAGATCGAGTGAGAGAATCTAATCCAGACTTAGTAGTTTGTGGCATGGGTTTAGCTAACCCACTTGAGGCGGAGGGGATTAGTACTAAGTGGTCAATAGAAATGGTATTCAGTCCAATTCATGGAATTGATCAAGCCGCAGATTTGGCTGGTCTCTTCTCCAAACCTTTAAAAAGAAATCAAATACTAACTTCAAAAACTTTAGTAACGCATTAAAAACTATGGAATTAACTCTTTGGACGTATGAAGGACCACCACATGTTGGTGCTATGAGAATTGCCTCGTCAATGAAAGACATTCATTATGTGCTTCATGCCCCCCAAGGAGATACATATGCAGATCTTCTCTTTACAATGATTGAGAGGAGGGGGCAAAGGCCTCCAGTAACTTACACAACTTTTCAGGCTAGAGACCTTGGAGGCGATACAGCAGAGTTAGTGAAGAAAAATATAAAGGAAGCTGTTGAACGATTTAAACCCAAAACTCTTTTAGTCGGAGAAAGTTGTACAGCAGAACTTATCCAAGACCAACCTGGAGCACTTGCAAAAGGGATGGGGTTTGATATGCCGATTGTTAATCTTGAATTACCTGCTTATAGCAAAAAAGAAAATTGGGGGGCCTCAGAAACCTTTTATCAACTAACAAGAACACTTTTAAAAGAAAAAGTAAGTTCTTCAGACAAAATAAATCCCCTTAGGTGGAGGGAACTAGGTAGGAGACCAAAAGTTAATATACTTGGCCCTTCATTACTAGGATTTAGATGCAGAGATGATGTAATCGAAATCCAACGCATACTTTCTGAGCAAGGAATAGATACAAACGTAGTTGCTCCATTAGGTGCTAGTCCTGATGATATTGAAAGACTCATTGATGCTGAAATAAATATCTGTCTTTATCAAGAAATTGCTGAAGCTTCATGTGAGTGGCTTAAACGGAACTTTGGCATGGAATATACGAACACTATTCCAATTGGAATAAAAAATACAATTGAATTTATAAATGAAGTTCATAAGAAATTAGATCTTCCTTTAACGAATAAAGAAGAATTAGAAAATAAATCAAAACTTCCTTGGTACTCAAAATCAGTTGACTCAAATTATCTAACTGGTAAAAGAGTTTTTATTTTTGGTGATGGAACACATGCAATTGCAGCAGCCAAAATTGCTAAGGAGGAATTGGGTTTTGAAGTAGTGGGTCTTGGAACATACAGCAGGGAGATGGCCAGGCAAGTAAGAGCTACTGCAAAAGATCTTAATGTAGATGCTCTGATAACTAACAATTATCTAGAAGTGGAAGATGCCATGAAAAAGGCCGCCCCTGAACTAGTTTTAGGGACCCAAATGGAAAGGCATAGTGCAAAAAGGCTCGGTATTCCATGCTCCGTAATTAGTACTCCAATGCATGTTCAAGATGTGCCTGCAAGATACAGCCCTCAAATGGGATGGGAAGGAGCAAATGTGATTTTTGATGACTGGGTGCATCCCCTAATGATGGGCTTAGAAGAGCATCTTATTGATATGTTCAAACATGACTTTGAGTTTGTTGATGGTCATCAAAGCCATTTAGGACATACAGCAACACAAACAAAGGACGTTTTAAATTCTGACGAAAAACAAGAAAAAAATAGTAAAGAAGGAATTATCTGGACTGATTCTGGTAGAGCTGAATTAACAAAAGTTCCATTTTTTGTAAGAGGTAAAGTCAAAACAAATACTGAAAAATACGCAATCTTGAGAGGAATTCCAGAGATAAGCGATGAAACTCTTTACGATGCCAAAGCATACTTCAGTTAATTTAATTACTAATAAACTATAGTTAAGTCATGAGTATTTTCACTCATAATTAAATAGATTTCATTCTAAAAATTCAGTTATAAGAACATATTTTCCACTTTTAATACAATTAAATACATATTTGTTTAGAAACATATTTCATGTGTATTTGCGCTGCAAGAATATAAATAATAATGTGTTTTAAGCTTTAAATGACAAGTACTATAAATAGACCTCTTGATGGAGAAGGAAGTGTTCAAGTAAAGCAAGATCCAAAAATAAATATTGAAGAAGGGGCTTTAGTTATTGCTGTATACGGAAAGGGCGGCATCGGAAAATCAACTACATCATCAAACCTTTCTGCAGCATTCTCAAAATTAGGTAAAAAGGTTCTACAAATTGGATGTGATCCGAAACACGATAGCACTTTCACTTTGACGCACAAAATGGTTCCTACAGTTATCGATATTCTCGAAGAGGTAGATTTTCATAGCGAAGAATTGAGGCCAACCGATTTCATGTTTGAAGGTTTTAATGGCGTAATGTGCGTTGAAAGTGGAGGTCCTCCTGCTGGGACAGGGTGCGGGGGATATGTAACCGGTCAGACAGTTAAACTATTAAAAGAACATCATTTATTAGAAGATACTGACGTTGTTATTTTTGATGTCCTAGGAGACGTCGTTTGCGGAGGATTTGCAGCTCCATTGCAACATGCAAATTATTGTCTAATTGTTACTGCTAATGACTTCGATTCAATATTCGCTATGAATAGAATTGTCTCTGCAATTAAAGCAAAAGCAAAAAATTATAAAGTCAGATTAGGTGGGGTAGTCGCAAATAGATCAAAAGACACAGATCAAATTGATAAATTCAATGAAAGAACAGGTTTAAAAACTATGGCCCACTTTAAAGATGTCGACGCCATTAGAAGATCAAGACTAAAAAAATGCACCATTTTTGAAATGGAACCAACTGAAGATGTTATTGAAGTTCAAAATGAATATTTATCTCTTGCCAAAAATATGCTTGAAAACGTAGAACCTTTAGAAGGGAATCCACTTAAAGATAGAGAAATTTTTGATTTATTAGGATTTGATTAGTCTAAATTAATCCAATCCAACCAATTGGCATGTTAAATCATAAGTTTGTTGAGAGGTCTTCGTATCAATTATTCTTTTTGACAACTTTTGAGAAAAAGCTTTTCTGCCAGTTTTCTGACGATTTCCCCAGCTCCAATGGACTGATGGTTTAGCAAATTCTTTATAAGTTGCCACTTGAGCGACCCTCTCTCCTGCCAGTCTTTGTGAAACATATCCTTTTGTTATGAATTTTTGAAATATCGGGAAAAGGAATCTAAATAACCAAGGTGTATCTCTAAAAAGTTTTGTATCAGCAACACATCCAGGATATAGAGAATTTACAATAATCTTCTCTGCAGGATATCTTTTTGATAATTCCTGAACGGTCACCATATTGCAAAGTTTACTATCCTTATAAGCCTTACCAGGTTTAAATTTCTTTCCATTCGCCATACTTATTGGAGATAAAAAACCATTTTTGAATCCAGATAAATCTCCCAAATCAGCTGGGGCAGGAATGGGAATCCTTCCTCCAAGTTCTGAATAATTAGCCGTAACAGTCCCTAATACTGTAATTCTTGGCTTGAATACAGTTGATTTGCCATTTAAATCAATTTCTCTTTCAGAAGATAATATATTTTCCATAAGTAGGTTTATCATAAGAAAATGCCCAAAATGATTTACTGCCATAGAGTTTTCAAACCCCTGAGCAGACCTTTCAGGTCTCTTTAGTCTCGGTTTATAAATTGCTGCATTACAAATAAGAGAATTTATTGGCTTCTTAAATCTTTCTAATATTTCATCGCAACCTCTTCTCACATCATTCAAGTTAGAAAGATCTATTTCTATAAAGTGAATATTTTCAACTTCCTCTTTTGCCAAGAATTCCTCAGCTATTTTTATAGCTCTTTTATTTGATCGATTAACTGCTATAACCTCCCATCCAAATCTTAAAAGAGGTTTTAGAGTATTTAATCCAACTCCTGAAGTTGTTCCTGTTATTAGGACTAAACCCTTAATGTTCTTACTCACTAGCAAAAAAGTTAATTGAAAAATGAAAAGTAGAATGATTCAAAATCATCCTTATCAACGCCATATTACTCTGATAATGTCCCTAGAAATTATTTGATCCTGATCCTTCATAAATCTTTGCTCACCTTCATAAGAGAATAAATCATCAAACTTATCTGTTAAAAGATTAAATCTATATTTTTCGTATAAAAATGATTCTTCAATTTCCCTTAATCTGGTCAACCTTACTTTAGAACTATAGCCAAGCTTAATCAGGCTTATTATTGCTAAAAGGGAAAAGCTAATTTTTATAATTAAAAAAATCAATGATACAAAATTATCCTTTTCACGTTGTCTTTTTAGAAATACAGACCAAAAATACTTTTTGATGAGAATACTATTTTTATAAAAAGATTTTGACAAATTAAGTACTTGATATTTTTACTGAATAAATCAATTCAGTCTTACTTTATTATTACCTTATAAATTCTAAATTTTCTAATAGACTTTAGTTCCTACCTAAACTAATTCCTAGTCTTAATGCTAAAACTCCTGCATGCATAACAACTATGAGGCTTAATGCAATAAGATTTATTGTTTGAGTTGGCTCCATGGTAAAAAAATTATTTTCTATATTCTCCACCGAAAAGAGAAGATTTGAAACACTATTACAAAATGATGTTACGTAATTAACAAATTGAAAGAAAAAATTTATTGAAAATTATCATAAATAAACCTACAAAGTTAATTTTGGGAATTGAAAATCAAGCTTTAATTTTTTCAACAAATAATTTACCTGGATTTGATCAAATGGCTTTAGATTTAAATTCTTTAGATCAGACAATTTCGAATCCCGAAATAATTCTCACATTGAGGTTCTACTATTGGACTGGGGATTGGCTATCAATTGGCTTTCACCAAAAGGAAATTCCTCTTCATTGGAAAAAATTATTATCAAATGGGGAAATTAATATTGTTAGACGTCCCTCTGGAGGGGGAGCTGTTCTGCATTCAGGAGGCATAACATATGCATTAACATTTAAAAAAACTTACTATAAAGTCTTAAGTTATGAAATGGTTAATAATTGGTTAATTAAAAGTTTTGGAGAATTAGGTCTAAACTTACAATATGGTAATTTGCGAAAATCAAGTATTAAAACGAATTGTTTTGGGACTTCATTAATTTCCGATTTAGTTGATCAGGATGGGTTTAAGAGAATAGGTAGTGCTCAATTTCGTAAAAAAGGTGCATTCCTTCAACATGGAGAAATTCAAACAAATCCTTCAAGAGATTTGTGGTTCAAATTATTCAAAGAAGAAGCTCCACCAAAAGTAAATTTAAAACTAACAAATGATGAAATAGTTCAACATTTGATAAACTCATTCCTGAAAAATAAATCAGATATAAATTTCAAAAATATTGCTATAGAAAATAAAAAATAGAAAATTTTAATGCCAAGAGTTATTAAAGATCTCCTTTCTGCTTCATTGAATTAATTATTCTCGGCAATTCAATTCCTAGGGGATAATGATTTTTAAAGTTTAATTTGTCAACAATATCTGAAGGCAAATTAAAACCTAGTCTATTCAACACAAAGTTTCCAATTTTTGACCTATCAATTATCCCCATAGGGATATCTGCAGCATTGAGAACCAATAAAAAACCTTCATTTGTTTCTTCAAGTCTTTCTATAGTTCTCCATAATTTATCGTTATAAGATACACTTTCAAAACTATCGATTGGTTTCTTAAAATCTCCAACAAAGTTCCGTTCCCATTTTTTTAAGGAAACAGTTTTTAAAATATTCTCATCAACAAAACCGGTCCATCTACCATTATTCGTAACAAAAAAATATTTATCCGATACATCCTTCTTATTTTTTATTAACTTATTAAAGTCTGAGAAATTTGAATCGTATTCAATTTTCCTCAAAGGTTTTAATTTGATCTCAGAAACTTTACTAAATTTAAGTATGCTTTCAATTTTAAAAAATTGACTTTCAGATTTTGAAGAATTAATTCCAAACAAGCCCAAAAAAGAAAGAATAAAACCAAAGTAAAAGTAAAATCTAAATAAGCAAATTATCCCAAAAAATAAAACAAAAAAAGATAATAATAAATTTACTTTATTGAGGAAATTTCTTCCTTTATTTTTACTCCCTGAGAAATGCCAAATAATACTTTTTAATAAATTCCCTCCATCTAAAGAACCAATTGGAATCAAATTTAAGAAGCCTAAGAATAAATTAAATATACCTACTCTTGAAATTACATTAACTGCTATTTGTTCCTGAGATGCACTGTTATTACTAATTAAAAGTAATATAGATGCTGTAGCGAAACATAAAAGAGGTCTAACAATTGCAATTTTTATATTACCTAAAGCAGTTTGACAATACTTATCTATTTGTAAAATTGCTCCTAAAAAATAAAAAGTAATTTTTTTTATTTTTACACCCTGATTAAGTGAAACAAAAGTATGAAAAACCTCATGAAAAATAATTGAAGATAATAAGAAAAAAGAAGTTAAAAACCCTATAATCCAAGCTTCTTTATTATTGTAGATATCGCCAGAAGATAAATTGACCTGATTACTTATACTCCATGAGAATAAAAAGAGAATAACAAACCAATAGGGATGAACTTTAAAGGGAATTCCCCATATTTTAAAAATTTGCCAACTTCTCAAAAATAATCTCCGCTATATTTAGCAATAATATTAATCTTACATGCAGGATAATGATATGCCCAAGACTAATCCTTTAGTTAAAATTTGTGGACTAACTTCTGAAGAACAAGCTCTTCAAGTCGCTAAATTAGGAGCGAATGCTATTGGCATTATTTCGGTTGAAGAGTCTCCAAGGTATGTATCAGCTGAAATTAAGAAAAAAATATTTAAAACCATAGAAAATTTTCATCCAAAAATTGAAAGAGTAACTGTTGTGCAAAATTGTCCTATAGATTTAATTATCAAAAACTTCTTAGGCAACCCAAGTGAAACTATAATTCAATTACATGGAGATGAAGATATTGATTATTGCAAAAAAATAAGGGACAAAATTCCCTATATTGGCCTTTGGAAGGCTTTCAGAATAAAAACGGAAAAGGATATAGAAAAAATAAAACCTTTTGAGGATTTTGTAGATGCGATACTACTTGATTCTTGGAATAGAGAAACTTATGGAGGTTCAGGAAAAAAAATAAATTCTATTTATTTAAAGAATTTGCAATTTAGCAAACCATGGTGGTTAGCAGGTGGAATATCAATTGAATGGATTGATGAAATCCTCACTTACTTCAAACCAGATGGACTAGATATTTCAAGTAGTATTGAAGTATCTCCAGGCATAAAAGATCTTAAAAAAACAGAGGATCTTTTTAAGTTGTTAAAAAGAATTTAGTAATTATTAGTAGCTGACTGCTGCTTTACAAGCTCAAAAAATTCTTGTTTTAAACTTAAATCGTGTCTAAAATCGCCTCTTACAACAGAATTGATCATACTAGTATTTGGTTCTTTAACTCCCCTCCACTTCATACAATAATGTTGGGCCTTTACAATGATGCCTAAACCTTTAGGTTCGCACAGTTTTTCAATTTCATCTGCAAGGATCATTACAGCTTCTTCCTGAATATGAGGTCGTGAAAAAACCCAATCAGCAACTCTTGCAAATTTTGAAAGTCCTATGACTTTATTTCCAGGTTTAATACCTATCCAACACTCTCCAAGAATTGGAACTAGGTGATGTGAGCATGCAGATCTGACCGAAATTGGACCAACTGTATAAATTTCATCAAGATTTTTGTCATTAGGGAAACTTGTAACTTTTGGTTGTTCATGATATCTGCCTTTAAAAACTTCATTTAGATACATTTTTGAAACTCTTTCAGCAGTTTCTTGAGTATTATGATCATTCTCAATATCAATTACGAGAGACTTTAGTAAGTCTTTAACTCTTGAGGCTATTTCTTTTTCTAAAATCTTTAATTCACCAGGATTTATAAAATCAGAAATATTATCGTTAGCACTAAATCTTGTACCAGAATCCTTGATTCTGTCTCTTATAATTTCAGAAATTAGTTTATTAGTAATCTGGTCGTCAAAGTTTCTAATATTATCGTTGGGTAATGTAGAGGTCATAAAATTTTAAACAGAAAATTGTATGCAACTTAATTAACTGTATCTTCCAAAAGCTTAATTGCTTATATACTATATCACATTCTAATGTTCAATCGGGTTCAAATAGCACTAAAAAAATCACTGTTTTAAGATTAATCAGATAAACAAAATGTTTAAAAGGCTCCGCCGGAAGGCATCAAAGTCAAGTCTTCGATCAATTGTGATTCAGGTTTTTGAGCCATGTAGAGAATAGTTTCTGATACCTCTTTTGAGGAAAGCATAGAAGTTCTATCAAAATCAGAATTGATTGATTCGGAGTCCCAAAGAGGAGTATTAACTGAACCAAGAGTTATTGTACACGCTCTTATTGAATTAGATCTCTCCTCCTCTCTCAAGCATTTAGTAAACATAGCTAGTGCAGATTTTGAAACACAATAAGCTCCCCATTGGGGGAATGCATTATAAGAGGCATGACTACTAACATTAATAACTAAACCACCATTTTTTCTCATTTGAGGGATTATTGAGCTGCAAATTTGAAAAACACTTGTGAGGTTTATTTGAATTGTTTGTTCCCATTGACCTAAATCCGTTTCAACTAAGGGGCCATTAAATGCGCAACCGGCATTATTTATCAATACTGAAGGGCACCCATACTTCTCAATTGCTTCTTTAACACAATGCTCTATTTCTAGAGGATTAGATAAATCACATTTAATTAGGTTAATTTTTGATTTAGTAGTCAACAGTTCGCTCTTTAATTTCTCCATTAAATCCATATTCCTGGAAAGTAAAATTAAATCCCAGCCAGCATTAGCAAAAGTAATTGCGGTAGATCTACCAATACCTTTCGTAGCACCCGTTATAAAAGCTAGTTTCAATTTATTCAGTTTTTTGGGGGATTTCACTATAAATCTCTTCAATATTATTTGCTTCGATAAATTTACCTAAAACCCTAAACTTTTTGTATCTTTGCTCAATTAATACGTCTTCAGGCATTTTCAGTAAAGCATTAAGGTGTTTCTCAATAGCCTCTTTTAGTGTGTTGCCAGCATCTAAAGGAGCCCAATTATTCCCACCAGAAGGTTCTGGTAATACCTCATCTATAATCCCCAATTTGAGTAAGTCTTTACCTGTAATTTTAAGTGCTGATGCAGCTTCTGGTGCCTTCGCAGCATCTCTCCACAAAATTGATGCACATGCTTCCGGACTAGCAACTGTGTAAACACTGTGTTCGAACATTAGTAACCTATCTGCAACACCTATTCCAAGTGCGCCTCCTGAACCTCCTTCTCCAATGACAGTAGCCACAAT
>OZSS01000103.1_pt1 | contig 36285 bp, 35 predicted proteins | sample 1779911 | NCBI WGS metagenome assembly OZSS01 (sample SAMEA2603589, study PRJEB24840) | metagenome | biome: Water; feature: Photic zone; material: Seawater sample | place: Mediterranean Sea | collected 2013-11-12 | depth 10 m
CCTCTATTGCTACTGAAGCCAAAGTGGTTGCCAAACTTAAAGCGGAAGGAATTGAAAAAAATAGCTTGACGAGAGTTTTTAAATTTACAAATACCGGAGACGCTCCTTTAGTTATTAAGAATGCTAAATCTTCCTGCGGGTGCACTGTCCCAAAAAAACCTGAGGGACCTATTGCCCCTGGGGAAAGTGGAGAAATTGTAGTTCGTTATGATACAAAAAATAGAGTTGGGCAATTTAGAAAAACAATCACCTTGACTACAAACATTGAAAACCAACCTATGGTTGCCCTTAAAATAAAAGGAAACGTGCTACCCAAAACAGATTAACAAAGTTGACTACTCTCTGATTTCTAAAAATTTAGCACCTTTGCATCTTAATTGATAAAGATGCCACAACTATCGAAGAAAGGCCTTGAATTACCTGCATCCCCCATCAGAAAACTAGTGTTTCATGCGGATGCAGCAAAAGAAAAAGGAATAGAAGTTCTTCATTTAAACATTGGTCAACCTGATATAAAGGCTCCTAAAAATGCAATGCAAGCCGTCTTAGAGGCTGATTTGAAACTTCTGCCGTACGGTATGTCACAAGGCACACTAGGTTATAGGACAAAACTTTGTAAGTATTATAAAAAACATAATATTTCTATCTCTCCAGAAGATATTCTTGTTACAACAGGGGCAAGTGAAGCACTTTATTTTTGTCTAAATCTTATCTGTAATGCGGGTGACCAAGTTATTATTCCTGAACCCTTTTATGCTAATTATAATGGTTTTGCAAGTGCTGCCAGTGTTGATGTTGTGCCAGTAATTTCTGATTTTGCAGATCAATATGAATTACCTCCTATTGAAAAAGTCATTGAAAAAATAAATTCTAAAACGAAGGCGATCCTTCTTTGCAATCCTAGCAATCCAACAGGTTATGTGTATAATAAGAAAGAAATTGAAATGCTAGGAAAGCTGGTGATTGAAAAAGATATTTTTTTAATAGTGGATGAAGTTTATCGAGAATTTATTCATAATGGTGATCCACACTATTCTGTATTATGCGATTCCCGTTGGAGTGAACACTCCGTCATGATTGACTCGGTTTCAAAACGATACAGCATGTGTGGTGCTCGAGTAGGATGTATGGTTTCTCGAAATAAAAAATTATTGAAACAGGCACTCAAATATGCGCAGCTGCGATTGTCTCCACCAGCTTATGCTATGATTGCCAGTGAAGCTGCCCTTGATGCTCCTGAAAAGTATCTAGAAGAGGTTGCAGAAGAATATAGGAATCGACGTAATGTGATGATTCAAGCACTTGAAAAAATTGAAGGTATAGATGTCTCTCATCCAATGGGTGCATTTTATTGTATGGTTAAACTGCCCGTTGAAAATGCCGAAGAATTTTCAAAATTCCTCCTTACTGATTTTTCAGATCAAGGGCAGACCCTAATGTTAGCTCCTGGGCAAGGGTTTTACTCTACCCCAGGTTTAGGAAAAAATGAGGTTCGAATTGCTTTTGTCTTAGAAACTGAAAAACTTATTCGTGCAGCTCAAATTCTAGAAAAAGCACTTGAAGTATACAATCAATGATACATTTTGTTTTTTAGATCATGACACTTTTCCAAAGAGATATTTCTTTAAAAAACTACAACACATTTCAAATTGATGTAACATCTCGAGGTTTTGAAAAAGTGGAGTCATCTTCTGAACTTGATGAGCTGATAAGAGATAATCCTTATGATCAATTGCTAGTCTTAGGGGGTGGTAGCAATGTCCTATTTACTAAAGATTTTCAAGGTCTCATCCTTCAGATAAATAAAAAGGGGATTAAAAAAGTTTGGGAAAATGATAAAAAAATTCGTTTAGAGATTGGGGCAGGTGAAAACTGGCACGAGCTTGTTTTATGGACTTTAGAAGAAAACCTTGGTGGTCTAGAAAATCTAGCGCTAATACCTGGCAATGTTGGTGCTGCTCCTATTCAGAATATTGGAGCTTATGGCGTTGAGTTTGACTCTGTTTTTCATTCCTGTAGGGTTTATGATATAGCAAATAAGAAAGAATTAGAACTCCGCAAAGAAGAATGTCACTTGAGCTATCGAAATTCTATCTTTAAACAGCAGGCGAAAGGTATGTATGTGATTTTGTCGGTTCAAATAGAGCTCTTCAAACCACCTCACCCATTAAATTTAGAATATGGTGTTATTAAGTCCATTTTGAACTCCTCTTCGCCAACTATTCAAGAGGTTGCGAAGACCATAATTTCAATTCGTAATGAGAAATTACCCGATCCTAAAAATATTGGTAACGGTGGGAGTTTTTTTAAAAATCCTATTGTCTCAGATAAACAATTCAATATATTACAAAAACAACTCCCCAAATTACCTCATTATATACAATCCAATGGCATTAAGATTCCTGCTGCTTGGTTAATAGAACATCTGGGTTTCAAGGGATATCGAAAAGGAGATGCAGGAGTACATCATAAACAAGCTTTAGTTCTAGTCAATTTAGGAAATGCCTCTGGTATTTCAATCTTATCCCTTGCTAAAGAAATCGAAGAAAAAGTGTTTTCTACATTTGGAATTTCTTTAGAACGAGAGGTAAATGTTTATTAAACTTATTCTCTGTTTTTGGAGTCAATTATTATGGTAACTGGTCCGTCATTGATAAATTCAATTTGCATATCCGCTCCAAATTTTCCAGAAAGAATTTCTTTTTCTAATGCTGATGATGCCATCTTTAAAAAAGACTCATATAAAGGAATAGCATGGTCATGTTTCGCAGCCCCAAGATAAGAAGGTCTATTGCCTTTTTTAGTTGATGCCATCAAAGTAAATTGACTCACAACAAGAAGTGCCCCTTGTATCTCTTTTATTGAACGATTCATCACTCCATATTCATCATTAAAAATTCTAAGGTTGACTACCTTATTAACCAACCAGTTCACGTCTTCGATATCGTCTGAGGGAGTGATGCCCAACAAAATCAATAAGCCCTCGCCCATTGCCTTTTGTTCTTTTTTATCAATAGTAATTCTCGCTTTTGAAACGCGCTGGATCACAATTCTCATCTTACTTTCTATAGGTTGAATCTTCTTTTAAGAGCTGTATATAGCTTGAATATCTAGAGGCCGCAATTTCACCTTTTTCTAAAGCTTTAAGGACTTTACACTCAGGCTCTTTGATATGCATGCAATTATGAAACTTGCATTTTTCAGAATGGGCCAATAGTTCGGGAAAAAAGTGTGCCATCTCTTCTGATTCTATATTGACAACACCAAATCCTTTGATTCCTGGAGTATCAATGATACTAATTGTGCCCTCTAAATCATACATCTCTGCAAACGTTGTGGTGTGCTGTCCTTGCATATGCTGTTTAGAAATAGAGGCTGTTTTTAAATCCAAGTTGGGGGCTATAGCATTTATCAAAGTGGATTTTCCAACACCACTGTGACCTGAAATCATACTCACTTTATTCTGCATCATTCTTTCAACTTCTTGGATACCAGTTTTTTTAATTGCAGAAAGAGTGTGAGTCTTATAACCTATTTTATTATATACATTTTTCAGAGTCTCCACCTGAGCTATTTCTTGGGGGGTATAGGTATCCATTTTATTGAAAAGCAAAGTAACAGGAATCTGGTGTGATTCAGCGGCCACTATAAACCGATCAATAAATGCTGGGAGGGTTGGGGGCTCCTTGAGTGTAATTAATAAAAATGCCTGATCAATATTTGCAGCAATAACATGAGTTCGTTTTGATAGATTTACTGATCGTCTGACTAAATAATTTTTCCGTTCTAAAATTGAATATATAATTCCAACCGGTTCGCTGTTTTCTGAATCAATTTCAAATTCAACTCGATCACCAACTGCGACTGGATTTGTACTTTTTATCCCTTTGAGTCTAAATTTTCCAACAATGCGACAATCATAAAAATTATTGTTTGCTTTGACGCTATACCAGCTCCCCGTAGAACGATAGACAATGCCTTGTTTCATATTCTTTACAAAGTAACTACTTTTTGTCTATTACCATTTTAATTGATTCCGATCTATGGGCAAAACGGGGGTGAAGTTGTATCTTTGTAAAAAACTTTTAATGGCCCAAAAAACACTTCTAATGATCTTAGATGGTTGGGGATATGCCTCTGACCCAACTGTATCCGCTATAGATTTGGCAGGTACGCCCTTCATGGAAAGCCTTTATAAAAACTATTCGCACAGTACCCTCCGAACTGACGGTGAACACGTTGGACTTCCTTCAGGACAAATGGGGAATAGTGAAGTAGGGCATATGAATCTTGGTGCTGGACGCATTGTGTATCAGGATTTAGCCAAAATAAATAAGGCTGTAAAAGAAAATACTCTACAAAATGAAAAAGTATTGAAAGATGCTTTAAGTTATGCCAAAGGCAGCAATAAAAAGGTTCATTTTTTGGGATTACTTTCAGACGGTGGAGTGCATTCACATATTAGTCATTTAGAAAATTTACTTGAAGTAACAGCGGCTAGTGGTGTGTCAAATTTTTATGTCCATGCCTTTACAGATGGTCGAGATGTTGATCCTCATTCTGGGGCTAATTTCGTGATACGAATTCAAGAAAAAATGAAAAAAACTGGTGGCACTCTTGCCTCGGTTGTAGGGCGCTATTATGCAATGGATAGAGACCAACGTTGGGAGCGTATCAAAAAAGTATATGATTTGCTTGTACATGGGGATGGCTCACCTAGCTCAGATCTAGTTGAAAGTCTTAAAAACAGCTATGAGAAAAAGATCACAGATGAATTTATAGAGCCTCATTTTTTAGCAGACGAAAATCAGCACCCTGTGGCCAAAATTGAAACAGGTGATGTTGTTCTTTTTTTTAATTTTCGAACTGACCGTGGAAGAGAACTAACTGAAGTTCTCAGCCAAAAAGCGTTTCCAGAATTCAACATGGAGCCACTTCTATTGCACTATGTGACCTTAACCAATTATGACTCATCCTTTGAAGATATCAAAGTCATGTTTGATAAAGAAAATCTTACTGGAACTTTGGGAGAAACTTTAGCCAACGCAAACAAAACTCAAGTAAGGATTGCTGAAACAGAAAAATACCCTCATGTTACCTTTTTCTTTAACGGAGGTCGTGAGATTCCTTTTAAAGGTGAAGATCGAATATTATGTCCTTCACCTAAAGTGGCCACCTATGATTTGCAACCTGAAATGAGTGCCCTTGATGTTCAGCAAGCCATAGTGGATAGAATGGAACAGAATGCGCCTGATTTCATTTGTCTCAATTTTGCCAATCCAGATATGGTAGGTCACACAGGTAACCTTCAAGCCGCAATCAAAGCCTGTGAAACAGTAGATCAGTGTGCCCATCATGTTGTGAAAACAGCATTAGAGAAGAATTATGTTTGTATAATTATTGCGGACCATGGAAATTGTGAAACCATGAAGAATTCAGACGGTAGTCCAAATACAGCACACACCACAAATCCAGTACCAATTATATTGGTTGATAATCAAAAACGTGCAATTAGAAGTGGTGTCTTAGCCAATGTAGCCCCAACTATTTTAGACCTAATGGATATTCCCAAACCAAAAGCAATGACAGAAAACTCACTCCTTGAAACGGCATGAGAAAGTTTTTAAATGCTCTTTTATATCTTCAGAAAAATGTCCATTTAGCTTTAGTTTTTGGTTTCAAAGAAATTGTGCTTTTTATCCAAATAGAGTTTACGAAACAAAAATTATCGATACAGTTTAAATCAACTCCATGAATCTGAAAACCCCAGAAGAAATTGCCTTAATGTATGAAAGTGCTCAAATTGTTTCAAAAACTCTGGGTATGTTGGCGGGTGAAATTAAACCTGGTGTCACCACTCTCCAACTAGATCATCTAGCTGAAGAGTTTATCAGAGATCATGGAGCTCTTCCAGGGTTTTTGGGGCTCTATGATTTCCCAAATACGCTTTGTGCTAGCCCAAATGCACAAATAGTTCATGGTATTCCAAATGACACTCCGTTGCAAGAAGGTGATATTCTCTCTGTAGATTGTGGGGCTTATAAAAATGAATTTTATGGTGATCATGCCTATACTTTCGCTATTGGTGAAATCAAATCAGAGACCCAACAATTACTTCAAGTTACAAGGGAATCACTCTACAAGGGAATTGCCCAATTTCGAGTGGGCAAACGGATAGGTGATTTAGCAAATGCTATTCAAAAACATACAGAATCTTTTGGGTATGGAGTAGTACGAGAATTAGTTGGACATGGGTTAGGAAAAGAAATGCATGAAGCTCCAGAAATTCCAAATTATGGAAGAAGAGGCTTTGGCAAAAAATTTCAAGAGGGGTTGGTGATTGCTATTGAGCCGATGATCAATCAAGGTACTCGAAAAATAAAACAGCTTCATGACGGTTGGACTATTCTGACCGCTGACGGTGCTCCTAGTGCCCATTTTGAACACAATGTTGCAATTGTTGATGGGAAACCTCGTTTACTTTCAACATTTAAATACGTGCATGAAGTACTTGGCATTTCTTCAGATGAAGAAGAACCCTTTGCATTTCAACAATGAAAAAAATATTACGGTGGTTTCCTCGTCCTTTTTTAATTCAAATGAGCTTGTTGTTTCAACCCTTTTTGCGGTTGTTATTTAGAGGAAATACATTCACTGATCCAATTGATGGAAGTAGCTATAGAAAGTTCTTGCCTTATGGATATGGTGAGCATTTACGCCCTAACGCATTGTGTCCAGGAACACTTTCACTTGAAAGACATCGCCTGCTTTGGTTGTATTTGAAAAGACACAGTTCGTTTTTAAAAAAACCAATCAAGGTGTTACATGTTGCCCCGGAACAAATATTTTTTTCCAAATTCAAGAAAATTCAAGATTGGGACTATATTACCACCGACTTACATTCTCCATTGGCAACTGTCAAAGCTGATTTGTGCAATCTCCCTTTTGAAGAAGAACAGTTTGATCTAATTCTTTGCAATCATGTTTTAGAACATATAGAAGACGACTTAAAGGCCATGCAAGAGCTTTTTAGAATATTAAAAAGGGGAGGCACACTAATTGCCCAAGTCCCAATGGATGAAAACAGCACAAAGACACTTGAAGATTTTAATATTGTTAAACCTCAAGAAAGGGCAGCAATGTTTGGTCAATATGACCACGTTAGGATTTATGGTTTAGATTTTTTTGATCGTTTAGAAAAGGTCGGTTTTAAGGCAGCAGCCGTTTTAATTCAAGACCAATTAGAAGCAAGTGAAATCAAACGATTTGCTTTACCACCTAAAGAAAAAATACCAGTAGCTACAAAACCTTAATTCTATTCCCGCTAAATACTATGCACTTCAGAATAGTAGCGGATTTTGAAACGCTGTCTTTTTGGTTTAGTAAAGACCTTTTTTATATTTACTTACTCTCGTTTCAGCACTTAAACCGCTATTATTTTTATACATTGTTGCAAAATCGCTATTTATTCATCCATAGTCCAAGTCTTTACTATTTGAAGAATTCATCGGAACAACTTGAATCAAAAAATGAACATGGTTATCATCAATTCCTATTTCCAAAAGCTGAATATCATAACTCTAGTTTCAAACATAAATCTTTAAATGTCTTTAAAATATCTGATGTAAAAACTGTTCTTCTATATTTTACTGGACATACAAAATGGTATAAAATCAAACTTCCATTATGACTCTTATAAAAATGCTCGCTCATAATTACAAAAGCACATGCCTTTACGCTACACCCGAGGCAGAGTCGCGGGGAATTCTATCGATTAAACCGAACATAGAACTGTTGAGCGTAATGTTTATAAGATTATTGAACAGTTAATTATACAGTTATACTTGTCTCTGTCCAAAAGAATTTAAACCAAGCAGCACAGATAAAATAAGCTTTATTAGTACTTGACAAACCTCAAGGAGATTTAGATAGCTTTCCTTCTTGTTTCCACTTAGTCAAAGAACTCCATCTATTAAACCACTTGTGTGACATTGACATGTCATGACTAAAAATATAAGGCATGTTTGAAGGATAACTTTCGTGTTTAATAACAATAGGTTTTTTATAATTGTGAAGATGAATATTACTACCAAGTGTAGTGAAGAGATAATATTTGAGTTTAAACCAATATAGTTCATTACCCTCAAAACCAATATGTGATATTGGATCCATATCTATATAAGAACTTTTTGCTGTATTATTCAGTTTTTGAGAATCTACTGGTGTATAAATTGGTTTTTGAATTGATATATTTCTAACTTTCTCACTAAGCATATGAGTAAAACTAATATCATTTACACTTCCTTTTTTAACAAGATTGTTATTTTCTTGAATCTTATCATCAAACTCTACTGGATTTAACTCACCCGAAATAAGTTGAGACCATTCTACATTAGATAAACCAACATCACCAATTTTTTATTTTAGTAATATGTCATCAACTGTTAAGTTACCACTCATAAAATCTTCATAATCTTTTTTATGTTCAGCTGAATGAAAATGTTTATATTTTTTTCCATAAATATCATTTTCTTCTACTACTAGAAGGCTCCAGTTTGTGGTTATATTAATCTTTGATATTCCAATTCAATATTTCTGTATTTCAAAATAGCAGTCATGCTTTCTAGTGTTTTTTTAGTAAATGATTTTGTAATGAAAATCTTATTTTTGAGACTTTCTTTGAGTAATATTAGATTTTATCTTTAAGTAAAATCTGTTTTAAGGTTTATTAAAACCTTGAGAAAAAACTTCATCAATACTACCGTTTTCATTTACCACAACCCAATAAGCTTCAAGGCTTGATTCGCTATTAATTAAGGACATACTTTTCTCTAATGGCATCACCATCAATGCAGTAGCCCATGCGTCAGCAGCTATGCAGTTAGGAGCTAACACTGTAGCACTCAACACTGGAGAAGGAACTGCTCGTCCTGAGATTGGATTTATTGAATGTACAAATCGTTGCCCTGTGTCGGAATCAATTTTAAATTTACGATAGTTCCCTGAGGTAGCTATAGCTTGATTTTTTATCGGTAAAATTTTAATAAGTTTTTGTTTATCGTTCCTGATAGGGTTTTGTATTGCTATAGTCCATGGCTTTTTTGTGCGAGGACTATTGCCTAGCCCTACAAGCTCTCCTCCAATTTCTACCAAATGATTTTGACTCCCCAATGCTTCTAAATAATCAGCAATTACATCAACAACATATCCTTTGGCTAGGGCATTAAAATCAAAGTAGAGATTGGGATGTTGCTTCTTTATTGTATTGCTAGTAGTCAATTTAGTTTTGTCCCAACCGACTAGTTCCATAATACTGTCTCGTTGCAAACTTGAGAGTTGTTTCATTGGTTTTTCTGGTCCAAATCCATAGGCATTGACTAAGGCTCCAACTGTTGGATCAAAATAGCCCTCTGTTTTTTTCCATATCTCTTTTGCTTTTTGGTAGACTTTTACAAAATGCATATCTACTATTAGTAAACTATCTCCCCGATTGATTTTACTAATATCTGAATTGGGAATGTAAGTAGACAGTGATTGATTCAAGAGCTTAAAAAGTGAATCTATTCCTTTTTGCACTTGTTCATATTCTAGGTTTATGGGAGCATATTGTATTGAATAGGAAGTGCCTAATGCAATACCTTTATGAGCAACTGTTTCTGTTTTTTTGGTACAAGAAAAAAAAACAAAGAAAAATAAGAGGAAAAAATATTTATTCATCTAATTGAATCTCTTGTAAACCTTGATAGTTTATTGCGTAGGGCGCTCCAACAGCTAAGGGTTCTTCATAATTTTCAGCAGAGGCTAGCCCTACCCCAGCATAATAGGTTTGGGCATCAAAATTAGCTGCGTGAGCACGCACTTTTTCCATCAACTCTGTGTCATACTCAACAGGGTTCTCTGGATAACTTACTGCCCGCACAACTACAAAATGCAATGATTTGTTTTTAAGGCAAACAAACTGGGGATCTTTTTTTGGCTCACTATTAACAGCTAAAAATTCAAAGCCCTCCTCTTCGAGTTTTTTACCCACGGTAGTCATTGCCAATTGATGCAATTCTTCTTCTGAAAGCAATTTCATTTGAGGTGTGATAAAAATTTATCCTCCAAAGTCGTCGAAGCGAATGTTTTCTGGTGGCACACCAAAGTCGTCAGCCATTTTTTCTACCGCCTGATTCATTAGTGGAGGACCACAGAAATAAACCTCAATGTCTTCAGGGGAATCGTGGTCATTTAAATAGTTGTCAATCACTACTTGATGAACAAACCCAGTAAATCCATCACCTTCAGCCTCTAAATCTTCTTTTACTTTCCAATTGTCTTCTTCTAAAGGTTCAGATAGTGCGATATAAAATTTAAAGTTTGGAAAATCTTTTTCTAAGGCTCTAAAATGGTCAGTATAAAACAGCTCCCTTTTAGAACGTCCTCCATACCAAAAGGTAACCTTTCGACCCGTTTTAAGGGTGCGGAACAGGTGATATAAGTGAGACCGCATAGGAGCCATCCCAGCACCACCACCCACATAGAGCATTTCGGCTTCAGACTCGTTGATGAAAAATTCGCCAAAGGGGCCAGATATAGTCACTTTATCTCCTGCCTTTTTAGAAAAAATATAAGAAGATGCAATCCCTGGATTTACGTCCATCCAGCCATTTTTAGTGCGATCCCATGGGGGTGTGGCTATTCGTACATTGAGCATAATTTCCTTTCCTTCTGCAGGGTAAGAGGCCATAGAGTAGGCTCGTTCTACCAATTCGGTGTTTTTCATTTTTAGATCCCATAAGCCAAATTTATCCCACTCGAGTTGAAATTTATTTTGTTCTTCTGGATGTTCCTCTGGGTGAGCGCTAATGTCAATGTCCTTATAATCGACTTCAACCTCAGGAATTTCAATTTGTATGTATCCTCCTGCTTTATAACCCATTTCTTCCGGTATCTCAACCACAAATTCTTTGATGAAAGAGGCTACGTTCCAATTTCTAACCACAGTAGCTTCATATTTTTTAATACCAAATACCTCCTCAGGTACCTCTATCACCATGTCTTCTTTGACTTTTACTTGGCATCCTAACCGCCACCCTTCAGCAATCTCTTTTCTTGAAAAATGTGGCTTTTCTGTAGGCAATATTTCACCTCCACCTTCAATAACTTGGCATTTACATTGGATGCAGGTTCCTCCACCACCGCAAGCAGAGGGCAAAAATATTTTATTGTTACCCAATGTATTTAAAAGGGTGCCACCAGAAGATACGTCAACATTATTATCTCCGTTTATTGAAAGAGTTACTGGCCCAGAAGGCAAAAGTTTTGCTTTGGCTCCTAAAAGCATGCCTACCAGCAAAAAGGTAATTACTAAAAAAACTACAACACTAGCTACTATAACTGTCAAATCCATTTCTATACTTATAATTTAATCCCCATAAAACTCATAAATCCTATCGCCATCAATCCTGTGATAATAAAGGTAATTCCCAACCCTCGTAGGGGTGCTGGGACATTTGAATACGTAATTTTTTCTCGAATGGCTGCAATTGCCAAAATAGCCAGTAACCATCCAATTCCTGAGCCAAATCCATAAACTCCTGCTTCTGTGATACCAGCAAAATCTTTTTGCTGCATGAATAAAGATCCCCCAAGTATGGCACAATTAACGGCAATAAGAGGTAAAAATATACCGAGTGCGCCGTATAGAGCTGGGGCAAACTTTTCTACTATCATCTCTACCAATTGAACCATAGAGGCAATAACAGCAATAAACATAATAAAACTTAAAAAGCTTAGATCCATTGTTGCATATTCTGCACCTAACCATGCCAGGGCTCCTGGTCTGAGTAGATAAGAATCTAATAAGAAATTAATTGGCACTGTGATTGACAAAACAAAAATTACAGCAAAGCCGAGACCTACTGCGGTTTTGACTGTTTTAGATACTGCCAAATAAGAACACATCCCTAAGAAATAGGCAAAAATCATGTTTTCAATAAAAATGCTTTTAACAAATAGATTTACGTATGATTCCATGCTAACTTAATTTTTTTCAATTAATTTTCTATTTCTAGATCGTTGGAACCAAATGATGAGACCAACGGTAATAAGCGCCATTGGGGATAATAACATCAAACCATTATTCTCATAGCCCATTTCATAAATTGAGTCTGGAATAACTTGATATCCAAATAATTTTCCAGAACCCAGTAATTCTCTAAAAAAAGCTACCAATATGAGAAGAAAACCATAGCCCGCAGCATTGCCAATTCCATCTAGAAAGGATTTCCAAACTCCATTGCCTAACGCAAAGGCCTCTAGCCTTCCCATAACTATACAGTTGGTAATAATCAATCCAATAAAGATTGAAAGTTCTTTACTTACGTCATAGGCGTAGGCTCTTAGAATTTGATCTACCAGTATAACCATGGCAGCAACAACAACTAATTGAACTATAATTCGAATACGGTTAGGAATTAAATTGCGCAGAATAGAAATAATCACATTGCTTGCAGCCATCACAGCCATTACAGAAATGCTCATCACCACAGCAGGTTTTAATTGAACTGTGATTGCTAGTGCAGAACAGATGCCTAAAACTTGAACTGTAATAGGATTATTGTCATCTAGGGGGTCTGATAATAGTTTTCTGTTTTTTTTAGACAACAAAGGTTCTCCTTCCGTATTTAGAAAGAAGAGGGTAGATTTTTGATTTACTTTTTTGGCGCTCATAAAATTAATTTAAAGCCATTGAACGGCGTTGGTTTTTGAAATAAGGCATATAGTGCGTCAATCGCTCTATGATCATATCGGTCACCCCGTCACCTGTTATTGTGGCACCTGAAATGGCGTCAACCTCGTGATCTTCCTTATCTGTGTCATTTGGATCGTTATTTGTTTTTGAAACAGCAATGCCCTTTAGAGTGCCTTGTTGATCTAAAATTTTCTCTCCAACGAAACGATTTTGAAACCACTTTTGAGTAATTTCTGCTCCTAAACCAGCTGTTTCACCTTTATGGTCAAAAACAGCTCCTTTGATGGTGTTTTTGTCTTCTTTCAGGGCTAAATAGCCCCAAATGGCATCCCACAGTCCAGCTCCACGAAGCGGAACAATGTAAAAGGTGTTCTCTTCTACATTTGCTACATAGAGAGGAAAACGTTGGTCAGTCACCTCTTTCTTTAGTTCTGTATTTAATTTTATAGTAAAGGCATTGACCGATTCATCAATTGAGCCATCATTTTTTAAAGCGAGTTCTTCTGTGACATACTTGTTGTAGAGAACCTCCGCTTTTTCTCTATCGGTCTCAATACCAATGGTCGATAATATATTTTGCATTTTTTCTAAACGGACATTTTCAGCTTGCAGGTCTTTTAATGATGTGGCAGTAAAGGCCAAGACAGATGCCACAACAAAAACCATTATGGCGGCAAAAATAAAAGTGTAAACGTTGCTGTCTCTATTCATAATTTAAGCTGTTTCTAAGTTTTCTTGTTGAGTGAGCCAACGCTTTCTTCTTTTGTTGATATTGGCGTTGACAACATAGTGATCTATTGTGGGTGCAAAGACATTCATTAGAAGTATGGCTAACATCACTCCCTCAGGATAGGCAGGGTTAAAGACTCTAATCATGATACAAAAAATTCCTACCAGTATTCCATAAATCCATTTCCCTTTTGTTGTTTGAGCTGCTGATACAGGGTCAGTAGCCATAAAAACAATACCAAAAGCAAAGCCACCAACCACAAGATGATTGACCCATGAAAAAGACATTAGTGCGTTGGCACTCCAAAGGTTAAATAAAAGGCCCATAAGTGCTGCTCCTAAAATTCCACCAGCCATAATGCGCCAACTACCAATTCCAGTAAATATTAGAATCAGTGCACCAACAGCAATCCAAAGGGTCGATGTTTCTGCAATTGATCCGGGAATGGCACCACCAAACATTTCAAAAAAGGAATAATTCACCTCTCCGCCAGACGCTAAAGTTCCTAAAATGGTTTCACCAGAAATACCATCAACAGAAGAGGCCTCAGAGACCCAAACTTTGTTTCCTGACATGTATGTTGGATAAGCAAAAAAAGCAAAAGCTCTGGCGGTGAGCGCTGGATTTAAAATATTCATTCCGGTGCCACCAAAAGCTTCTTTAGCAATTAGCACGGCAAAAGCAACAGATATGGCCACCATCCAAAGTGGTATGTCTACGGGCATAATCATTGGAATTAGCAATCCTGTGACTAAATAGCCCTCATTCACTTCATGGCCACGATAAACTGCAAAAGCGAATTCGATCGAAAGACCTACTACATAAGAAACAACTATCATGGGAACTATTTTCCATGCGCCGTGCAGAAGAGCCTCCCAAAAAGTAAACTCTGTTCCTATTTGGATAAAGTGTTGATAGCCCGTATTGTAAATCCCATAAACCAGAGCAGGAACAAGGGCCAATATAACGGTGACCATGGTTCGCTTCAAATCTACTGCATCTCGAATGTGTGCTCCTTTGTGTGTGGTGTGGTTAGGAACAAACAAAAAAGTTTCAAAGGCGTTTATTGCGGGAGCAAACTTTTCTAATTTTTGACCCTTTTCGAAAGGTCTTTTTATTTTATCAAATTGTTTTCTAATTGCATTCATATATTCAATTTTTATCCTACTTCATTAATCATTAAACGGATTGCTTCATGAATTATCTGTTGTGCTTCAATTTTTGAGGTGTTTGCAAAATCTATCAAACCGAAATCCTCTGGTATAACTTCATATATTCCTAATGCTTCCATTTTTTCAATGTCCTCAGCCATACAAGCTTTGAGAAGTTGCATAGGATATATGTTCATTGGCAATAGTTTTTCCATTTCACCAGTCACAACAATAGCACGTTCCTCACCATTTAAATTTGTATTCACATCATATCCTTTTTTACCGAGTAGCCATGAAAAAGAAGTTTTTGAAAGACTAGGAATTGCGTTATCAACAAAAGGCAACCAACCAAACATTCGATAATCGTTCCCTTCTGGTATAACCGAAACCAGATTGTTAAAATAACTTAAATGGCCTGTGGGTGTTGTTGCTCTCCCTGAGAATACATCACCATTGATTATTCTCACATTTTCTGATTTTATTGATGCCCGTTTTAGCAAAGGTTCAACCTCAGCCCCAATAAATGAATTGATATAATGGGGCTTTTCAACAGCATTCCCAGCTATAGCGACAACCCTTTCAGCAGAAAATGTTTTTTCTTGAAATAACTTTCCAATATTAGCTACATCTTCTGGTTGGACAACCCAGACCTTTTCATTTGGATTGATAGGGCTAATTTTTTGAATATGAACACTCACGTTACCAGCAGGATGAGGCCCCTCAACTGTGTAAATATCTACGTTTTCGAAAGCCTTATAATTGTCCGCTTCAAGAGGAGAAATTCCAAGTTTTATCGGTTGACCAATTAATTTAGCAAGCACGTCGATTCCCGTTTGAAATGCTTCACTCTTGTTTTTTAATAAAAACTCAAAATCAACCTGCAATGGAGCAGTGTCAATTGTTGAAACATAAAGAGCTTTTGGAATACAGGTTGGATCGGCCACAATACCGTAAGGTCTTTGTTTTAGAAATGGCCAAGCACCGCTCTTTAATAAAACTTTCTTTATTTCTTCAAAACTCATTGCGTCAAGCTCGCCAAAAGTATGCACTACTGATTCTTGCTTAGGGGATGCTTTGATGATAATTTTTTCAATTTTCCTTTTGGCGCCTCTAACTATGCTTTCTATTGTTCCTCCAACAGGAGAAACAACTTGAATGTCAGGATTTGCTTTGCTGTAAAAAATGGGTGTTCCTTTTTGTACGGCGTCACCTTCTCTCAAAAGAAGTTTTGGAATCAGATGTAAGAAGTCATCTGGATATAGTGCAAAAGTTTCTGTGATAGGGCTTGTTGCTAAAATTTTTTCCGCCTGCCCTTTAATTTTTATGTTGGCGCCTCGTTTGGTGCGAATGCCCATATGGTGATTCATTCAGTAAAATTCTAAAACCACACAAATGTACTAATAAACCCACTTTTCAGTAAAGTATTTTGAGATGAAAAAGAGTTATTTATATTCTTTCTAAATAAGTGTTTAACTTTTAAAATTATACAAAATTGCTTATTGTAGACGTTAGATATTTTATAATGCAAAGGCACAAGAAAATAAACTTTAAACTACTGGGGCTTTTAATATTCCTTTGGGTTTCAACTCCCTTGTATGGACAACAGGCGTATGAAGTAATTCCTCCTGATTATATAAAATCAATTCTTTTTAGGGGAGAAGAAAAAAACGACCAATTTCCAATTATTTCATTAGATGGAAGTCTTTTATTGAGGTTTGATGATCTTGACACTCAGGTCAATGACTACTACTATAAACTTAAACATTTTAATGCTGACTGGACTCCCTCCACTCTATTTTCAAATGAAATTTTCCAAGGTTTTGACAACATCAGAATTCAAAATTTTGTTACTTCCTTCAATACCCTACAGCCCTATACCCATTATCAACTTCAGTTACCTAACGAAAACACAAGGTTTTTAGTCTCAGGAAATTATCTTTTAGAAATTTATAACGCCGCTGATGAATTGTTATTTAGCAGAAAGTTTTGTGTTTACGAAAAAGCTGCTGCTGTTGCTGCTGCTGCCTATCGATCACAAAATGTAGCTTTTTTTGAAACTCATCAAAGTCTACGATTTAAAATTATGCCTCAAAACTTTGTGTTTCAGAACCCCGAACAAAATGTAAAGGTTGTATTGTTACAAAATTATCAATGGGACAATGCCATACAGAATGTAAAACCTCAATTTTATGCCATTGATGGTTTGGAATATAGATTTGATGATCAGACCCTGTTTGAAGGCGGCAATGAATATTTCTTTTTTGATTCTAAAGATTTAAGAATAACCACTCCTAATATCAGTTATGTAAGCAGAAGCAATATCTACGAGACCTATCTGTTTACAGATCCCGATTTGCAATATAGTCCCTACAGCTTTGCTCCAGATATCAACGGAAGTTTTGAACCCAGAACCTTTATGGGAAATCAAAATCCATATACTGAGGCTGACTATAGTTTAGTTCATTTCAGTCTTTCCACATCCGTTAGCCCATTAGATAATGAGATTTACATTTATGGCAGTTTTAATAATTATGCACTAGAAGAAGCCAATAAAATGTTTTACAACCCCTCCCTTGAGCTGTATGAAGGTCTTTTACTCTTAAAGCAAGGGTTTTACAATTATAAATATGTTGTGAAAAAAGAAGACAAATTATTCAAAAATCGAATTAGTGGATCTCATGCACAAACCGAAAATGAATATCAAATTCTTGTGTATTATCGTGAAAATGGAGCTCTCTACGATGCCTTAATCGGTGTCGGAAAAGTGAGTTCGTTCAACTTAAAAAATTAATTTTCTTTCCCTTTTAATTTGTTGTGGCTTTTGCATTGATTTTTTTGTTATTTTTACAAAAAGGCCCAGTAACAAAACCATCTATGATTCAGCAGATTACAAGAGGCATAAGAGTCTCTGTTGAAACAAAATTTGAAGGTAGTTTTCCAAAAGAAAATATCTTACATCATGGTTTTGTCTACACCATAACAATTGAAAATCAGAGTAAGGATGTAGTGCAATTGCTCTCAAGGCACTGGAAAATCATTGAAACCACAAATAACACTCAGTATATCAATGGTGACGGAGTGGTTGGAAAAAAGCCTGTTGTGAAACCTGGAGAAATGCACGTTTACAAATCTGGATGCCTTATCACCTCTCCAATAGGCGTAATGATTGGCACATACATCATGATAAATTTTACCTCAACCAAAAAATTTAATGTAGACATTCCACCGTTTAAATTAAATATTCCTTCCATTTTGAATTAGAAAAAGTTCAACTTTACCCAAAATTCAATCCAAATTTTAGATTTCAATGTCAAATAGTGTCATCAAAGTCCCTTTTCCAAAAAATGAATCCGTTATGGATTATGCTCCAGGAAGTTCAGCTAAAAAGGAGCTACTAAAAACCTATAGACAACTTTATGAATCTCCTATTGAAATTCCTCTCTATATTGATGGAAAGGATGTTAGAACAACACAAAAACAAGGTATGTCACCCCCACATGACCATCAACACAAACTTGGAGAGTTTTATTTAGCCAGCCCCAAAGAAACGCGTTTGGCCATCAAAAGTGCGCTTGAGGCTCGAAATCTTTGGAGCAAAATGCCTTGGGAAAGACGAGCGGCCATCTTTTTAAAAGCAGCAAATCTTGTTTCAGGCCCTTATCGAGCTAGAATTAATGCAGCAACCATGATTGCACAATCAAAAACAATTCATCAAGCTGAAATAGACGCTGCCTGTGAATTTGCTGATTTTCTTCGATTCAATGTTTTTTACATGCAAGAAATTTATAAAGAACAACCCAATAGCAGCGCTGAAATTTGGAACCAACTCCATTATCGTCCTTTAGAAGGCTTTGTGTATGCTATTAGTCCTTTCAATTTTACAGCTATAGCAGGAAACTTGCCAACAAGCGCTGCCCTAATGGGGAATGTAGTAGTCTGGAAGCCCAGTGACTATCAGGTGTTTTCTGCTAAAATTATTATTGATATCCTTCATGAAGCAGGCTTACCTAATGGTGTAATCAATGTAGTTTTTGGAAATCCAGAGGAAATCACCAATACTATTTTAGACTCTCCCGATTTTTCTGGATTGCATTATACTGGTTCTAGCTCCATATTTAAAACACTTTGGAAAAAGATTGGTGATCAAATTCATACCTACAAAACCTACCCTAGAATAGTAGGTGAAACAGGAGGTAAAGATTTTATTTTAGCGCATCCTTCAGCAGATGCTCAAGCTGTAGCCACTGCAATTATTCGAGGTGGATTTGAATTTCAAGGCCAAAAATGTTCTGCGGCTTCTAGAGTGTATTTGCCAGAATCTAAAGCTGACGAAATCCTTAGGTTAACTATTGCTGAAATGCAAACCTTAAAAATGGGTAGCCCAGAAAATTTTGAGAATTTTGTCACTGCTGTCATTCATCAAACTGCCTTTAATCGACTTAAAAATGCGATAGCACAAATCAAAAAAGATTCTGAGGCAGAAATTCTTTATGGTGGTGGTTTTGATGATGGTGTAGGTTATTTTATAGAACCTACTTTGGTTCTGTCTCAAGACCCTTTCTATTTTACAATGGAAACAGAATTATTTGGACCCCTCGTCACTGTGTATATCTATTCAGATACACAATGGGAAAAAACCCTAGCTCTAATTGACAATACTTCACCTTATGCCTTGACAGGTGCCGTTTTTTCTCAAGACCGGTATGCCTTAGAGCAAGCCATTGAGGCATTAGAAAATAGTGCTGGAAATTTTTATATAAATGACAAACCTACTGGGGCAGTTGTTGGACAACAGCCCTTTGGAGGTGCACGTTCTTCTGGCACGAATGACAAAGCCGGGGCTGCTGCCAATCTTATGCGTTGGATTTCACCAAGACTAATCAAAGAAACCTTTGTGCCCGCAAAAAATTATCGTTATCCTTATCTAGAATAAGCGATGAAACACAATGAAATAGCCCTTCATCAAAAAAACAAACGATTTGCTCAGCTTGATAAATATTTAGGGGAATTTGTCTATGGGGGTATTGACGGTTGCGTGACCACCTTTGCCGTGGTTGCAGGTGCCGTTGGGGCCAATTTGAATAGTAATATAATATTGATTTTAGGCTTTGCTAATCTGTTAGCTGATGGTTTTGCGATGTCTGTGGGGGCATATCTTTCAGCCAAAACTGAAAAAGATCAATATCAAAAACACAAAGCAATTGAATATTGGGAAATAGAAAATATTCCAGAAAAGGAAATCGAAGAAATTCGTCAAATTTATCGTGCTAAAGGGTTTGAAGGAGAATTGTTAGAACAAGTAGTAGCAGTTATCGTGAAAGACAAAGAGCGATGGGTAGATGTGATGATGAAAGAGGAATTAGAAATGATTGAAGATTATCGTTCTCCATTTAAAATAGGGGGAGTCACCTACATTACTTTTTTGTTAGTTGGTCTAATTCCACTTTCAGTCTATTTGATAGATTATTTGATTCCCATCAATTCAGATCCCTTTTTGTGGACAATCTTGTGTACTGCTTTTGGATTTATTTTTATTGGGCTTTTGAAAGCTACCATGAATCAAACTTCCCGTTTTCGGGCTGTTTTTGAAACTCTTATGCTTGGTGCCTGTGCTTTATTTGTGGCCTATTTTGTGGGTGATTTTATTGAGCGCATATTATGATACCAACAATCTAAATTAGCCTGTAAACGGTACATAGATTATTTTCTTAGTCTCAAAATAACCTTCTGAAAAATAGGTGGAAATTGGAAACTCTTGCGCTTTGGGAAAACTTCTTAATTCTTCTTTTACATCTCCCCCTTTCAAATAAAAAATTCCATTGGGAAAATTGTGAGTGTTTTCAGCCTTTCCTTTTTTAGCGACCCACTCATAAAAAACATTCATTTTTGCTACCGCTCTACTCACCACAAAATCAACTGAAGAGGAGAAATTTTCAATTCGCATATTCAAGGCCTCTATATTATCAAGACCCAATTCTGCAGCAACTGTTTTTACAACTTTTATTTTTTTTCCTATACTATCAACCAAATAAAATTGAGTTTTAGGAAACAAAATGGCTAGGGGAATTCCTGGAAATCCACCACCTGTCCCTACATCAAGCACATGAGCCCCATCAGAAAAGGTGATGATTCTGGCTATAGCCAAGCAATGTAATACGTGATGTAAATAGAAATCTCCAAAATCTTTTCTTGAAATTAGGTTGATTTTTGCATTCCAATACCCATAAAGTGGCTCTAATTGGTGAAATTGTTCGATTTGTTGAGAATTAAGCTCAGGAAAATAAGTTAGAAGTTGCTGCAATGAAAGTGTTTCTTATTTTTGTAAAATTAATACTTATTTATGCAACCCTTCAAACCTATTCGGTTTTCGCGAAGAGACCCGAAAGATTTCTTTAAAACTTTAAACTTAAGAGTTAACAAATATTTTAGAGAACAAAATATTCCAAAAACCGGTAATTGGCGTCTTTATTCGAAAACTATAGTTATGTTTTCTTTACTTCTAGCCCCTTACCTTATTGTCCTTTTTTCTGACTTAAATCAATGGATCAAACTCATCTTAACAGTTGTGATGGGTATTGGCATGGCAGGGGTTGGAATGAATGTGATGCATGACGGAAATCATGGCTCTTTTTCTAAACGACCATGGGTCAATAAAATAATGGGAAGTAGTATTTATATTTTAGCTGGAAATGTATTCAACTGGAAAGTACAACACAACGTACTACATCACACCTACACCAACATTCATGGACATGATGAAGATTTAGAAGCAGGTAAAATTTTACGCTTTTCAAAACACGCTCAGTGGGCACCCCACCATCGATTTCAGCATCTATATTCTGTCTTTTTGTACGGTTTGTTAACCCTCAACTGGGCTTTGTTTGCAGATTTCTCTCAAATGCGCCGCTATTTAAAAAAGAAATTGTCTTATGCCAATAGTAAAAAACCCTCACTCCAATGGACTGGGTTGGTTTTGACTAAGCTCTTATATTTTTCTATCTGGGTGGTGCTACCAATCATCTTTTTAAATATTGCTTGGTGGAAAGTGTTAATCGGGTTTACCGTAATGCATTATACCGCTGGGCTAATTTTGAGTTTGGTTTTTCAGTTGGCACATGTCATTGGTGATGCAGAAATGCCACTACCAGAAAGTGGATCACAAAATATATCTCATACATGGGCGATCCATCAGCTTAAAACAACTGTAAATTTTGCAACCAAAAATAAATTTATCAATTGGTTTACTGGTGGGTTGAATCATCAAATTGAACACCATATTTTTCCGCACATCAGTCATATACACTATACCAAGATTGGAAAAATTGTGAGAGAAACGGCGTGTGAGTTTAATTTACCTTACAACGAATACAAAACAACAAGAAGTGCGATTTTTTCTCATTTCAAGCATTTGAAAAATATGGGCATCAACCCAGCATAAAACTATGGACGCACTTTCAACAAGAATCAACAGTCTACCAGCTTCAGCCACTTTAGCTATGGCTGCCAAAGCCAGAGAGTTAAAAAACAAAGGGATTGATATTATTGGCTTAAGCCTTGGAGAACCTGATTTTAATACGCCAGAATTTATAAAAGAAGCTGCCATTAATGCAGTAAATGAAAACTGGAATTCTTATTCTCCAGTTGATGGTTATGCTGATTTAAAAGAAGCTATTTGCAAAAAATTCAAACGTGATAATAATTTAGACTATAAACCCTCCCAAGTTGTTGTTTCAACTGGAGCCAAACAGTCCATTGCTAATTTATGTCTTGTGCTTCTCGACCCAGGCGATGAAGTGTTATTGCCAGCACCCTATTGGGTCAGCTATTCTGCAATAGCAACCTTGGCTGAGGCTACCTCGACCATTATCCCTTCTTCTATAAAAAATGATTTTAAGATCACCCCAGAACAACTTGAAGCAGCAATTACGCCGAAGACAAAGTTGATCATGTTTAACTCACCCAACAACCCGAGCGGAACAGTCTATACAGAAGCTGAATATAGAGCATTAGGTCAAGTTTTGATAAAACACCCCAACATTTATATACTATCTGATGAGATTTATGAACATATTAATTATGGCGTTTCACATTTCAGTATAGCAGCGATTCCTGAATTATACGACCGAACAATTACAGTAAATGGATTAGCGAAAGCATTTGCCATGACAGGATGGCGTATTGGATATATTGGCGCACCTGAATGGATTGCAAAAGCGTGTAATAAGATTCAAGGTCAGGTAACGAGTGGCACAAATTGCATTGCCCAGAGAGCTGCCATAACGGCCGTAAGTGCTCCTGTTAGTAAAATTCAATATATGGTAGATGAGTTTCAAGAAAGACAAAAATTAATTATTGATTTATTGTCTAAAATTGAGGGTTTTAAAGTAAATCAACCTAAAGGAGCTTTTTATGTTTTTCCTGATGTTTCGTTCTATTTTGGTAAAAATTTACGCGGCATAAAAATACAAAATGCCAGTGACTTTGCCATTTATTTATTAGAACAAGCCCATGTGGCCACTGTCACAGGTGATGCGTTTGGAAATAGTGACTGCATTCGTATTTCGTATGCTGCTTCTGTAGCTAATATCAAAGAGGCTATTGATAGGATTGCTAAAGCACTGACTTAAAATTCTTAGTTGAGATTGCATAGGGTATTTCTTATCTTAACCGAAAAGTATAATAATTTTAATGTCTGTTCGTTAAAATAGTACCTTTATAACGATGAAGTACACTACTCTCAATAAAATGTGGGCGATAGCCCTTTCCTTGACCCTGTTGATATCCAGTGTGGGCCAAGCTATAGAGACGCATTACTGTCAAGGCAAATTTAAGGGAATAAGCTTCTATGGAGTTCAAAAAAGTTGCCATAAAGAAGTTTCTATTCCTCCTTGCCATAAAACTAAAGACAATAAACAAGCTCCAGAAAAAAAATGTTGTGATTATCAAAAAGTGTTCATTGATCAACAAGTTTTTGAGGCTTACACTCCTCAGGTAACTATTTTTGATTCAACACCATTTGAATTTGCTTATGCCCTTGTTGCTGTATTTTTTTGGGAATCAGATCTGGATAAAAAAGTATATCCCTTTCATCTCTATACCCCCCCTAAACTCAGGCGTAACCTTCAGGCCCATTTCCAGACCTTTTTAATTTGATCTCCCATTTTTATTAAAGTTATCAGTATCCCCCTTCTAATTTAGGGTGATGTACTAGTTTTTTAATAAAAATGGAAAATTGATCATGTTAAATAATAGTATAAAATTTTTTATAGACAACAAATTTATTGCCTGGCTCCTTTTGCTTTTTTTTGTTTGCTGGGGAATTATTACATCTCCTTTTGACATAGGAATCGACACCTTACCTCGTGACCCTGTCTCTGTTGATGCCATTCCAAATCTAGGAGAGAATCAACAGATAATTTTTACCCAATGGAGTGGGCGTTCGCCTCAAGATGTGGAGGATCAAATCACCTATCCTCTCACCTCCAGCATTTTAGGCATTGCTGGTGTAAAAAGTGTAAGGAGTAATTCCATGTTTGGTTTTTCAAGCATCTATGTCATTTTTGATGAAAAAGTTGATTTTTATTGGAGTAGAAGCAGAATTTTGGAAAAGCTTAATACACTCCCTACAAATCTGTTGCCCACTGGAGTGAAGCCATCTCTTGGGCCAGATGCAACTGGTTTAGGCCAAATCTTTTGGTATACCCTCGAAGGTAGAGATGTAAATGGTAATCCAACGGGGGGATGGGATTTACATGAATTAAGAACTATTCAAGATTTTTATGTTCGTCAAGGGCTCACAGCCGCCAGAGGTGTTGCAGAAGTGGCTTCTATTGGAGGCTTTGTGCAAGAATATCAAATCGATGTTAAACCTGATAAAATGAGGATATATGACATATCACTTCCGGAGATTATGCAAGCGGTCAAGCAAAGCAATGTAGATGTTGGTGCTCAAACTTTGGAAATCAATTTAGTTGAATATTTCGTTAGAGGTTTAGGTTCAATAAAATCAATTGAAGACATTGAAAATACGGTTATTAAAACGATACAAAATGTTCCCCTTAGAATCAAAGATATTGCTCACGTATCATTAGGTCCAGCAGAACGACGAGGAGTGTTAGATAAGTCTGGAGTAGAAGCGGTTGGGGGTGTTGTTGTGGGCAGTTATGGCGCTAACCCAAACGAAGTAATCCAAAATGTAAAAGAAAAAATTATCGCAATAACTCCAGGCTTACCAAAAAAGACTTTGGCTGATGGTCGCCAATCACAAATTACATTGGTGCCTTTTTATGACCGTTCAATTTTAATTCAAGAAACGTTAGGGACGCTCAAAGAAGCCCTTCAATTGGAAATTTTGATCACCATATTAGTAGTGTTATTGTTATTGTTCAATCTCAGGGCCTCTGTACTTGTCGCAGGTTCACTTCCAGTGGCTGTATTAATGTGTTTTATTGCCATGCGTTATTGGGAAGTTGAGGCCAATATTTTGGCTTTATCGGGAATTGTAATTGCTGTAGGCACTATGGTTGACATGGGAATTGTGTTGACAGAGAATATGTTGACACACCTAAAGAAGGCCCCAAATAAAGAGACCATTTCTACATCAATCACTAAAGCCACAAAAGAAGTTGCTCCTGCAATAATAACCGCTTTAGCTACTACAATAGTGAGTTTCTTGCCCGTTTTCACAATGGTGGCTGAAGAAGGAAAACTCTTTCGCCCGTTGGCTTTTACCAAAACCTTTGCCCTCATTGCCTCCCTAGTGGTATCAATTCTTATTCTTCCCTCAATTGCAGTACAACTCTTCAGTATAGATTCAAAAAACAAGCAGAAATCAATTTTTTACAGTGTATCTCTTATACTATTTAGTAGCCTTTTATTGTTTTATGAATATCCCATTCTTGCTTTTATTGGTATTATCGTTGGGATTTTTAATCTAGGTAAATCAATAATACATCAAGGTTATCTCACATTATATGATAAAATTCAAAATTATTGTTATGTCTTAATTTTAGGTTTTCTCCTAGCCCGAATTTGGATGCCCCTTGGCGTTAATCACTCTCTTTTTAGCAATTTCTTTTTTGTGGTGATTATTGTAAGTTTTTTATACGGACTTGTTTCACTAATTATTGAGTACTATGAATTAATTCTTGGCTTTCTTTTAGACCTCAGATTTCTATTTTTAGGTTTAATTGGTGTTGTGCTATTGTTAGGCTTTCAGTCCTTTAGACACATTGGGCAAGAATTTATGCCCTCGCTGGATGAAGGCACTTTCTTGCTCATGCCCACCACTACGCCCCATGCTGGTATGCAACAAAATGTGAACAATTTGCGTATGCTAGACAAGGCAGTGACCGCACTACCTGAAATTGATGGAGTTGTGGGAAAAGCAGGCCGCGTTGATAGTGCATTAGACCCTGCCCCAATGTCTATGTATGAAAATATAATTCAGTATAAAACAGAATATAAAACAGATGAAAAAGGAAAGCGTTTACGTTTTAAAAAAGATTCAAATGGAAATTTTTTATTGGCGATGGGTGGTTTTATTTCACCTGAAAAAGCGGTAGAAAAAGGGCTTTCAGAAAAGGATTTAATCATTGATCCAAAAGGAAGCTACTTTAGACAGTGGCGAGATCATATCAAATCTGCAGATGATATTTGGGATGAAATTGTAAAAAGTACCACCATTCCAGGCCTTACTTCAGCACCAAAACTTCAGCCCATTCAAACTCGCCTTTTGATGCTTCAAACAGGGCTGAGAAGTCCCTTTGGAATTAAAGTGAAAGGGGCAGATTTAGAATCCATAGAGCAGTTTGGTCTCAGTTTAGAGCAACAAATTAAAAATATAGAGGGGGTAAGAAGCACTACTGTCTTTGCAGAAAAAAATATTGGAAAACCCTACTTACTTATCGAGTTGGAAAGAGACAAACTAAATCAGTATGGTCTTAGTGTGGCATCAGTTCAAAATCAACTTCAAGCTGCTATTGGTGGTTCTAAATTGTCTTCTACTATCGAGGGTCGAGAACGATATAACATTCGTTTACGCTATCCACGAGAATGGATCACAAGTCCAAATGATCTTAACAAGATACTAGTCTCTACGCCACATGACCTCAAAATTCCACTAGGCGATTTGGTGACTATAAAATATGAAAAGGGGCCACAAGCAATAAAAAGTGAAGATGGCTTTTTGGTAGGTTATGTCGTTTATGACAAAGAAGAAAATTTTTCAGAAATAGAAGTGGTTAGAAATGTTCAAACACATTTAAAAAAGCAAATTGAGGTTGGCAATTTAGTAATGCCTGAGGGATTAAATTATTCTTTTACAGGGACTTATGAACAACAAGTTCGGGCTAATAATAGTTTGAGTTTGATTATTCCATTAGCATTGGCAATCATTTTTTTACTCCTCTATTTTCAATTTCGATCCGTTGTTACTTCCCTGATGGTATTTTTCGGAATTTTAGTTTCCTTTTCTGGAGGGTTTATTCTGATTTGGCTTTATGGCCAACCTTGGTTTCTGAATTTTGATTTTTTTGGGATAGCAATTAGAGACCTTTTCCAGATCAAAACCATCAATCTAAGTGTTGCTGTTTGGGTTGGCTTTTTAGCCCTTTTTGGCATTGCTACCGATGATGGTGTTTTAGTTGGCACTTTTTTAAAAGACAGTTTTCAGCAAAGAAAACCTCAAACAATTAATGAAATTAGAACAGCTGTTATTCAAGGTGGTAAACGAAGGGTTAAGGCAGCTATGATGACCACCACAACCACTCTTCTTGCGCTTTTGCCCATACTAACCTCTACAGGGCGCGGTGCTGATTTGATGGTTCCCATGGCACTTCCCACTTTTGGTGGAATGGCATTTCAAGTGGTTACCCTTTTTATTGTTCCTATACTTTATGCACTATGGAAAGAATCTCAACTAAAAAATGAAATAAAATGATCTACAGGAGTCCAACCAATAAAAAAATAATCGCCCTTTCATGTTTAGCATTCATAGTAAGTAGCTTGTGTATGAGTCAATCATTAGGCTTTTTTGCAAAAAAGGCAAGAGAGCAAAATCCAGAGTTACAAGCTGTACAAGTAGACTACAGCGCTGCACTAGAAAAAGTCCCACAAGTAGAACAACTTGTCAACCCAACTCTTGGCATAGGGGTGCCTCTTCTTGCTCCAGAGACAAGACTAGGCGCACAGATTCTTACCCTTTCAGCTCAACAATTATTTCCATGGTTTGGAACCCAAAAAGCTAAAAAAGAGGTGGTTCTGAATCAAGCAAAATCAAAATATGAACAGATAACAATGGCTAGATTGAATCTTGATTTTGAGGTGAAAAAAGCCTACTATACTATTTATCATATGAATCAAAAACAAGCCTTAATCAAAAAAAATAGTACGCTTCTAAATGCGTTAGAAAAAATAGTACTGGACAGGGTGACCAACGGAACTTCTTTAGCTTCTGATGCTTTGAGAATTCAGTTGGAGTTAGAAACTTTGTCTAAAGAAATTGAAATTCTTGAGCAAGAGAAAAAAGTATTTGAAGCCCATTTAAATGCTATAATTAATGTCCCTCTGGATACACCAATAGAAATTGATTCTTTCAAATTGGAAGTGATAAAACCCGTCACAAATTGGTATTTACTTACTGAAAAAGTAAATACACATCCTCTACTCAATCAGCTAGATTGGCAAATAAAGACCTCTAGTGCCAATATTTATTTGAATACCCTTGAAGGTAAACCTCAATTTGGACTGGGTCTTGACTATAGCATAATCAATCCTCGAACAGATGTTCTTCCAACGTATAATGGCAGAGATATCTTAATACCAAAATTGACATTTTCTATACCCCTCTACAGAAAAAAAATTAGGGCAAAAAAACAGGAGGAAGAATTGAAACAAAAAAGCTTTAATCTTCAAAAGGAACAGATGCGCAATCGTCTATTAACTAATTTAAAAAAACACATCACCGCCTATGAAAATGCTTTGTTACGCCACGAATTGAATGAAAAAAAATTAACCATTGCTCAGAGTGCTTACCGAATATTGTTGACAGCCTATAGCAGTGAGGGAAATCGTTTTGAGGAATTACTTGCCCTACAAACTACTTTAAATCAATATGAATTAAATCAACTAGATGCATTGATCGAATCTCATTTAGCAAAAATTGGAATTGAACGAATAACGAATTTTTAAAAAAAATAAAATGAAAAAAAACACCACCTACATTTTGATTGTTAGTGCTCTTATAATAGGCACTTTAATTGGGAGCTTTTTCTTCCCTAATTCACAAAATAATTCAAATCATGCAATGCCAGATCATGATCACGAGATGATGACTGAAGAGCAACATTGGACCTGTTCTATGCATCCTCAAGTGGATCAAGAGAAACCAGGATTTTGCCCAATTTGTAATATGGAATTAATCCCAGTTTCTATTGATAAGGAAATAAATTTAAAGGAATTAGAAATGACTGAAGAAGCCATAGAATTGGCTAAAATTCAAACCACTGAAGTAGGCTATGCAATGAACAATGCAAGCACATTAAATTTCAGTGGCCGATTAGAAGCAGATGAAAATAAATCCTCTCATTTAGTGAGTCACATATCTGGGCGGATTGAAACGCTTGAAGTATCCTTTTCAGGAGCTAGAATTAAAAAAGGTGAGGTAGTCGCTACCATTTATGCTCCTAAAATAGTGTCTGCACAAAAAGAACTTCTTGAAGCCAAAAAAATTGAGACTTTAAGTCCCGATCTAGTGAGTGCAGCCATAAGTAAATTGAAATACTGGAAAATAAGTGATGCTTTCATAAAAGAAGTTTTAAGTTCTGAAAAAATAAAAAGTACTTTTCCTCTTGTTTCAGAATATAGTGGCATCGTAATGAAAAAAAATGTGACTGTAGGAGACCACGTAAATGAAGGAGAAGTTCTTTTTGAATTACAAAACCTGCAACATCTTTGGGCAGTATTTGATGTGTATGAAAGGGATCTTTCTAAGATTAAATTAGGGCAAAAAGTAACTTTTGAAACTCCTGCTTTTCGAGATCAAAAATTTAATGGTAAAATTATATTTATTGATCCCTCAATCAACCCAAAAACACGTGTAGCTCAAATTCGAGTGGAAATAAAAAATAAAAAAGGGATGCTTAAGCCTGAAATGTTTATCAATGGAACTGTGGATCTAGAACGAAAGGATTCTACAAGTCTTTGGGTTCCAAAATCTGCAGTATTGTGGACAGGTAAAAGGTCTGTTGTCTACGTTAAGGTTCCCAATCGTACAGTTCCAACTTTTGCCTTTAGAGCCGTTAAATTAGGAGAAATGAATGATTCTGAATATGAAATTAAACAGGGTTTAAAAATAGGAGCAGAAGTAGTCACCAATGGTGCTTTTGTGATTGATGCCACAGCTCAACTAAATAACCAAGCCAGTATGATGAACAGTAGTGAAGAATTCGAAATAGATTCGTCACATCAATAATGCTGCTTTCTAGTGGTATACTCTCAGTCTAGTTGGTATAAGCTATGTTTTGTTCTGCTTTGATTTTTTCATAAAAATTTGCTATGGCTACGTTTTGCCATGGTATTACAAAAATTGCTCCAATAAACAGGGTTAAAAAGGTGAGTAAATACCAAGGTATGAATCGCAAAGTCAGCCCAAAAAGTTGCGTTTTATGACCATCCATAAGTGTCCAACTTTTTTTGACCGCATCAACGGCTGATAAACTTCGATCCTCTGCGAGAACATAAAAAGTCATTGACAATCCAAGGGCTACAATGATTCCAGGAATAATAAGCAGCACCAAACCAACTGCTGTGGCAAAACCAACAAGAATATATGACAAGAACACATTACCGAAAGACTGGAACCCTTCAAATAAATTTTCAAATCGTGGGTCATTATTGCGAACCACATTTAAACAAAAAATGGCATAGCCCAGCTGCATAGGGCCTGAAATTAGTAAGACTAAAAGAATCAAGCTTTCGTCAAATTGAGGAGGGATACCTGTTATCAAAACATAAACTATAGTTATGCCTGCAGCCAAGCCCCAAAGGGGAGATAATTGTTGGCGTGCTCGTCGCATAAGGGTCAGATTGGGTGAATCCATGATAAAATTATTTTTCTTAAAATTAACAAAAAGCTTCTAATGCGCCTTTTTATGCATTCAATATCTTTTCTTGATGATTGATAGACTCTTGGTGAATGGCTTTAAATAATTTAATCACAAACTCTTTCCCGAGGTTACGATCTTCACCCTCCAAAATCATTCTACCTAAAATTTCGTTCCATCGTTTATTTTGAAGAACGGCTACATTATTATCTTTTTTAAGTTTTCCAATTTCATCGGAGATTTTCATCCGTTTCCCTAAACTATCAAGAAGCGATTGATCTAACATATCTATTTGTGTTCTGAGCTGTTGTAAACTTTGTTGGAAAGCTTTTTCGTGATCTGTTATTTTTCTAATGGTTAGGTCTTTCATAATTTCAACTAAACGAGTTGGAGTAACTTGTTGTTTAGCATCACTCCAAGCATTGTCAGGATCCCAATGGCTTTCTATCATCAATCCATCAAAATTTAAATCTAGTGCTGTTTGCGAAAGATCAAAAATTAAATCCCTTCTTCCAGCAATATGTGAAGGGTCACAAATTAGAGGTAAATCAGGAAACTTATTTTGCACCTCAACAGCAATTTGCCATTCTGGAATGTTTCGATATTTTGTTTTTTCATAGGTTGAAAATCCTCTGTGGATCAAACCTAATTTTTTGATATTGGCTGTGTAAAGTCTTTCTACACCCCCTAGCCAGAGTGAAAGATCGGGGTTAACTGGATTTTTTACCAATACAATTTTGTCAGTCCCTTCTAGCGCATCTGCAATTTCTTGAACTATAAAAGGGCTAACTGTTGAGCGGGCTCCAATCCATAGCACGTCAATATCGTGTTCCAAAGCTAGTTTGACATGATCTTTGTTTGCTACTTCAGTGGCCGTAAGCATTCCTGTTTCTTCTTTTACTTTTTGAAGCCATTTTAATCCGATAGCACCCACGCCTTCAAAGTTTCCAGGTCGGGTTCTTGGTTTCCATATCCCCGCACGATAAATTGTCGCATCACTATCTTTTAGTTCATGAGCAATTTTTAAAACTTGTTCTTCCGTTTCCGCACTACAGGGTCCAGCAATAACCAACGGGTGAGGTAGATCAAAGGCGTTAAGCCATTCGCGCATTTCTTTCTTGTTTTCCATGTTATGATTTATTGTATTGTTTATTTAATATTCCATTTAAAATTGGGGTAATACTATTGGTTTGTTTTAATTGATTTAATAATTCTTCGTACTCCTCTTGTATTAAAAGTGTTCTAAAGAGCTCTAAATTTTCAATATAATGCTTCAAGACCTCTAAAATATTTGATTTGTTGTGTTTGAAAATTGGGGTCCACATCTCAGGAGAACTTTTTGCTAAACGAACAGTGGAGGCAAAACCACTACCTGCCATTTCAAATATTGTTTGTTCATCCTTTTCTTTTTCCAAAACAGTTTTCCCTAACATAAAAGATGAAATGTGAGATAAATGCGACACATAGGCAAGATGCTTGTCATGTTCTTGAGGGTCCATTTCTCTAATTTCCATTTTCATTTTTAGAAACCACTGTTGGGCCCATTCCAATAAATCAGGACGTGTTTTATGGCTATCACATATAATTTGAATTTGATTTTCAAACAATGAGGCAAATGCTGCCTTTGGACCAGAAAATTCTGTGCCAGCTATGGGGTGTGTGGCTAAAAATTGGTTGCGTTTAGGATGTAATTCAAGGGCTTGACAAAGGGTGGTTTTTGTTGAGCCTACATCCATGACCAAACAATTATCGTTTATTTGATCTAATAAATCCAAAAATAATTGTTCCGTTTGATCAACGGGAACAGCCACAATTATTAAATCCATTTTTGATAGTTGATCTTCTGAAAGGGTTTTTTGGACAAGACCCAAAGCAAGGGCTTCTTTGAGATGTTCAGGGTCAAGATCGGTACCAAAAAGAGTTACCCTTGGCAATGATCTCTTAGCAGCTAAACCATAAGAACCACCTATTAACCCTAAACCTATAATCCCTATGTTCATGAGTCAATTCTTTTAATTACTGTTTGAATTTGTTCTTCTTTAATACATAATGAAAAACGAACATATCCTTCCCCTTGAGAACCAAAAATAGTTCCTGGAGCAATAAACAAATGATGGTTTTTTAATAACTCATCAGTAAAATCAGTGGCATTCATTGTGGCTTTTGGAAGTTTGGCCCAAACAAACATCCCTGCTTGATTAGGTGCAATTTCTAATGCTAATTTTTTGGCTAGTTGTTCGACTAAAAGACGGCGTTTTCTATAGATTTTATCAAGTCCTGCAAACCATTCTGACGATTGATTCAAAGCAGCAATAGCACCCTGCTGAATACCATAAAACATCCCTGAATCCATATTACTTTTCACTTTTAGTACAGCTTGAATTTTTTCTGAATTCCCACATAGCATTCCGACACGCCAGCCAGCCATATTAAACGATTTGCTCATAGAGTTCAATTCTAGTGCAACTTTTTTTGCCCCATCGTGAGCTAATAGACTTTGGGGGTTCTTGTTTGAAATAAAACTATAGGGATTATCATGTACCAACAAAATATTTCGTTCTGCAGCCCAGCCTACAAAACGGTCAAAGGTGGCTAAATCAGCTGGAGTTCCTGTTGGCATATGAGGATAATTCAGCCAGCAAATTTTAATCTTAGAAGTATCTAGCGCTTCAAGTGCTTTAAAATCTGGTTGCCATTTCATTTCTGCATTCAGATTATAAAAAATAGGTTCTGCTTCAACAAGTTTAGTGACTGCAGCATAGGTAGGGTATCCCGGATTGGGAATCAATACTTGATCTCCTTTATTTAGAAAAGCCATTGAAATATGCATAATTCCTTCTTTAGATCCCATCAAAGGCAAAACTTCAGATTGAGCGTCTAGTGAAACATGATACTGTTTTTTGTAAAAATGACTTATGGCTTGACGTAGCTCAGGGATTCCCTGATAGCTTTGATACATATGAGCTTTAGGATGTTGCAGCCCCTTTTTTAGGGCCTCCGAAACCTCTTTTGGGGGAGCAAGATCTGGACTACCAATACCCATATTAATAATTGGATGTCCTGCCTTAATCAATTCAGCTACTTCACGTAATTTACGTGAAAAATAGTATTCTTGAACACTCTCTAAACGTCGTGCAGTTGCTGTCATTGGTCTTGTTTTGTGTATTCTCCCAATATTTTAAATTCACTAGCCATAATTTTTAATATGGATTTTGCTTTATCATATTGGGCATAAGAGTCAAAAGTAACATCAACAAAAAAGGCGTATTTACCTGGAGTTTCAATTACTGGTAATGACTGTATTTTAGTTAAATTTAAAAGACAATCACTCATCATATTTAATACTGCCGCAAGGCTTCCACGTTGATGATCTAAAATAAATTTTAAAGCTGCCTTATTTATTTTCTCTTCAAGAATTTGGCTTTTCTCTTTTTGGATTACAACAAATCGAGTCACATTATTTTGAATCGTTTGTATAGAGGGAGCCATTATAGACAATGAATAGAGTTCTGCCGCTTGCTGACTTGCGATGGCTGCAATTCCATAGATTTTATTTTCTGCAATTTTTTGAGCTTCCTGGGCAGTATCTGCCGTTTCTACTAATCGGATGTGTGGGTGCTGCATAAAAAACTGCTTGCATTGTAGAAGAGCCATAGGGTGAGAGCGCACTTCTTTGATCTGATCAATTGATTGCTCTTTAAGAGCCATCAAATTGTGATGAATACTTAGATAGTGCTCACCAATAATTTGCAAATTGCATTGATCTATCAAAGCATAATTAGGAATGATCGACCCAGCTATTGAATTTTCTATAGCCATTATGGCGTAAGCAATCTCCTCTTTTTGAAGCCCTTCTGCCAATGAGTCAAAACTTAAATATTCATTTAATGGAGCATTGGATGAAAAATAAGCAGTGGCCACTTCATGATGAAATGAACCTCTGACTCCCTGAATTCCTATTTTTTTGTTCAATAGCATATCAAAAAAAAAGTCCCGAATAAATCAGGACTTTTACTATTATCTGCGTTTTTAGATTATAAAGATCCTACCTCTTGTGATAAGAAGTAGTAATAAGTGTTATAATAAAAAAACGTGTTTTTCATGTTTTTAATTGAAGCCACAAAAGTAACATAGCTTTTTTCAAAAACAAATATTTCGTCAATTTTTTTAGCTTTTCCTATATTGCTTGTCATTTCCTATGAACCAAGATTCTAAATGGTATCCATTACTTCTGCTCAATATGGGCATGCTATTTTCAAGTAGCTCTGGAGCCTTTGGACGATACATAGATTTGTCTCCCCCCCTAACCATTGGCTATCGTGCCTTTATAGCATTGGTCCTCTTAGCGCTATATGGATTGATACAAAGACATCGTTTTCAATTTGATATCAAGCAACACGGACTCATTGTATTTTTGAGTGGAATTTTGATGGCCTTGCACTGGGTGCTCTATTTTTATGCGCTTAGGTGGGGCAGTGTTGCTATTGGTATGCTTTCGCTTTTTACTTATCCAGTATTTACCAGTCTCTTAGAACCTTTATTTTTCAACATAAAATGGCAGTGGAGACATCTCATGATGAGTTTGCTTATCATAATTGGCATCTATTTCCTTGCGCCCAGTCTAGATATCAAAAATGTTAGCACTCAAGGCCTTTTGATGGGATTATTTTCTGCTTTTACTTATTCTTTGCGCAATATTCTTTTAAAGAAAAAAATAGATACGTTCAAAGGATCAATGCTTATGTTCTATCAAATGGTAATCACTTTTGTTTTGCTCATCCCCGCCTTTATTGTTTATGGAAAGGAAGATGTTACGCCTCAGTTACCCTATATTGGTGCATTAGCCATTTTAACCACCATAGGCCATACATTATTTATTAATAGCTTTCGTTATTTCAATATCAGCACAGTGAGCATCCTTAGCAGTATTCAACCCCTTTTGGGAATATCATTAGGTGTCATATTCCTCTCAGAAATTCCAAATGAACGAAGTATCATTGGTGGAGTATTAATTTTACTAACTGTTATTATTGAAAGTCGAAAAAGCACTACTTAGGTTGATCAATATATTTTATCTTTAATGCTGTATGAGAGTTGAATTAGAAAAGGTCACTAAAAAATATGGAAACCTTGAGGCATTAAAAAACATTTCTTTTACCCTTCACAAAGGAGAAATTGTAGGGTTACTTGGCCCAAATGGAGCAGGGAAATCAACTTTGATGAAAATATTAACAGGCTATTATGTTAATTGGGAAGGGAAGATTTTTTTTGAAGGCCTAAATCTAAAAGAAAAACGCAGTGCTATTCAACAAAAAATAGGGTATTTACCTGAAAGCAACCCACTCTACCCCGATATGACTGTTGCTGACTATCTAAGCTTTATAGCAGGGCTGTATGGACTGAAAAAGCCTCCCCTTTTTGAAGTAATGGAGCAAACTGGCTTAGAAAAAAAGGATGCAAATAAAATTAGCACGCTTTCTAAAGGCTACCAGCAGCGGGTAGGTTTAGCAGCTGCCTTAATTCACGACCCAGAATTACTCATTTTAGATGAACCCACTACAGGTC